>Ga0255215_1000019_pt1 | contig 86076 bp, 77 predicted proteins | sample Miss_Law_RepC_8d_FD_183033 | JGI IMG/M metagenome (GOLD analysis project Ga0255215, IMG submission 183033) | Freshwater microbial communities from Mississippi River, Louisiana, United States - Miss_Law_RepC_8d | ecosystem: Environmental > Aquatic > Freshwater > River | place: USA: Louisiana... | reverse complement strand
TGATTATTTCAATCGTAGTTATTTTCTTAGCTCGTGCTTTGAAAAACTCTAAGCCTGCAACTGTATTGCGTGCATCTTTAATGTTACCTCCAGTTATTTTAACTGTTGTTTCTTTTATTGTTATGCCGACTTTAGGTGTTACTCAAAATGTCACTTGGGCGCTAGCTGCAGGTGCTTTTGGTGGTGCTTTAATTGGTCTAATTACTGAGTACTACACAGCTATGAAACCAATTCGCCAAGTTGCTGAATCAGCAATGACTGGTGCTGGTACTGCGGTTATTCGTGGTTTAGCTGTGGGTATGGAATCAGTGGCTATTCCAACAATTATTGTTGTTGTTGCGGCTTACATTGCTGATCAATGCTTAGGGTTATACGGTATTGCTTTAGCAGCCGTTGGAATGTTAGCTGGTACTGCAGTTGTTATGACTGTTGATGCTTATGGACCTATCGCAGACAATGCGGGTGGTATTTCTGAAATGTCTGGTCTTCCATCGAATGTTCGTGACATCACAGATGAATTAGATGCTGTTGGTAATACAACTGCAGCTATCGGTAAAGGTTTTGCGATCGGTTCAGCAATCTTGACTGTTGTGGCGTTATTTTCGGCTTTCAATATGGAAGTAAATCACGTTCGTGTTGCAGCTGGCTTAGCAAAAATGCAGTTAGATTTAACTTCATCAGGCGTATTGATTGGTATTTTGATTGGTTCAATTTTACCATTCTTAGTTGGTGCTACAACGATGACAGCAGTTGGTCGTGCAGCGGGTAAAATCGTTGTTGAAATTGCTCGTCAGTTTAAAGAAATTCCAGGTTTACGTGAAGGTAAAGCAGAACCACAACCTGCTAAAATCGTTGATATTGCAACTTCTGCTGCATTATTCGAAATGATTTTACCAGGTATTATTGCTGTATTTGCTCCTGTGGCTGTTGGTTTTTTAATGGGTCCACAAGCTTTAGCTGGTTTATTAGCTGGTGGTATGGCAGTTGGTGCTGCGATGTCATTGTTTATGGCGAACGCAGGTGGCGCTTGGGATAACGCTAAAAAGTTTATCGAAAAAGGTGGTTTGCCAGGTCATAAAAAAGGATCTGACGCTCACAAAGCTGCCGTTGTTGGTGATACTGTTGGTGACCCATTCAAAGATACTTCTGGTCCTGGTATTGCGATCTTGATCAAAGTTATGTCAGTTGTTTCATTGTTAATTGCGCAATTGATTGCTTTGAAATAGTTCGAATTTAAAATTTAAAAATACAAAAAAGGCTAGGTGATGATCAACCTGGCCTTTTTTTTTGATTCAATTTTGGCGTTAAAACATTGTGTAAAAAGACAAACTAGTAACGTTTTATCAAATGATAGCCAAACCTGGTGCGCGTAATAGGTGAGAGTTGACCAACTTTAAGTGATTCGAGAGTTTCTAAAAAATCAGAATCTACATTTTTTTTACCAGATAAATCACCGAGATCGCCACCATTGTTTGCAGAAGAGCACTGACTGTGTTTTTTTGCTAAGGATTCAAATTCTTGCCCTTGATTAATAAGTTTAAGAATATCTTCGGCTTGGTACTTGTGCTGGACTAAAATATGTTTGGCTTTAAGAGACATCTCATGACTTTAATCGTTTTTTAAATAGATGAAAAGTTTTACTTATTAGCGTCAGTACCAATGATCTATAGAGAGATCAATAAAACAAATAGATGTTGTTGCTATATTTAAATATGCCATAATATTTTTGACTAAGAAAAAAAAATAATTAAAGGAGAATTTTTATGGCAAAAGCAAAAATTCAAATTGGTATGACAGATTCACAACGTAAAGCGATTACAGGTGGTTTGTCAGCATTGTTAGCTGATAGTTATATGCTTTATATTAAAACTCATAATTTTCACTGGAATGTCGAAGGACCGATGTTTAATACATTACATGTGATGTTTATGGATCAATACACAGAACTATGGAATTCTTTAGATCTAATCGCCGAACGTATCAGATCTCTTGGTGAATACGCTCCGGGATCATATAAGCAATTCGCAAAGCTCACATCTATTGTTGAATCTGATAAAGTTCCTAAAGCTGAAAAAATGATTAAAGAACTTATCGAAGGTCATGAGATTGTTATTCAAACGGCACGTAAACTGTTACCATCAGCAGATGATGCAAATGATGAAGTGACATGTGATTTGTTAACACAAAGATTGCAAGTTCACGAAAAAACATCATGGATGCTCAGATCATTGTTAGCTTAATTGGAATAGACAATGGTCCGTATGCTTAGCTTAAAGCCAAGATGATGGATTCAGTCTAGCCAGGACCATTGCTCTATTGAGTATGATCATTATTAATTTTATGATGATCAATTATGACTGAGTGGAGAAGTTTAACTGGGCCCTTATGGTTCAGTTACGTAGAAGCTGTGTTAACAAGTCTTGTCGTAGGCTTTGCAGAAAATTATTTTGCTGCATTTGCCTTGCAGCAAGGTCTTTCAGCGATTGAGTCAGGACTACTCACAAGTCTACCCTTAATTTTTGCGGCACTCATGCAATTCATTATGCAAACCCAACTTAAACAAATCGGGTTATCTTATTTTGTTAAAAGAGCACTTTTTATTCAATCCTTGTCACTTCTTGGTCTTTGTTTTTTAGCTTTAGTTAAAACTGATTTTGCATTTTATTTTTTATTTTTCTTTTATGGCATTTATTGGTTGGGACATTTTAGTATTCAACCAGCATGGAATCGCTGGATTTCAGATATTATTCCTTTTGAACAAGGACAAAGTTATTTTTCACTGAGAACACGCCTTTCTCAAATAGGCATATTACTGGGTCTTTTTGGTGGCGGAGCTTTATTGCATTTAAATGTATTGCAAATCTCTGTTGAATATCTATTTCTTATTTTGTTTTTTTCATGTTTTGTTTTAAAAGTCATTATAGTGCAATTATTTAGAAAACACCCAGCGCAAAATCAGCCACTATTTTTGAACACTGATCATATCAAAAATTTGTGGTCAAAAAACATGAACTTTTTTAAAAATTATGGTCTTTTCAATGCAACACTTTACTTATCAGCTCCTTTCGTTGCGGGATATTTACTGAGTGTTAAAAATTTAAGTTATTTAGAGTTTATGTACGTTATGTCGGGTCTCTTTATAGGAAAAGTTGTGATGACGTATTATCTTAATCATAACTCTAAGCAATTTGATCCGCATCGAATACTTCTTTATGGGGGGATTATAGCAGCACCACTGCCTGCGGTATGGCCACTTTGTACAAATGTTACGATGATGTTTTTAGTTCATTTTGTTTCTGGTATTGGTTGGGCCGCATGGGAAGTTGGAATGTCGTTAAATTTTTTCAAAAAAATTGATCAAACAAAAAAAATAGAAGTCGTAAGTCTATATAATTATATTGGTGTAGTGACTCAAGTTATTGGAACACTGATTGGAACATTTCTTTTTAATCATGTCTTAAAGTCAAATTTTGATATTCTTTTTACGGTGGCTGGTGTTATTCGATTGTTTGCTATCTTTGGCTTACGAAAACCACGTCTTAATGTCTGATGAACTATTGATCTTGAATTTTGTTATACTTTTTATGAACTTCTTTATCCCCGTATGGGTCATCTGTATTTTCTAAGTCGTCAGTTGTATAACCGCTGCGTATAGCAAGTACGGCTACTGTTGTGTCTTGTACAATGAAATCTATGCGCCATGTCCTATAGGATAAAACCCAATATGACTGTATAAACTCAACTCGTTTTTTATTTTGATTAGTTGGATCGTACTCAAGTTGTCTTAAAATAAAAGATCGCATGAGTTTAAGACTTGTATCCAGAGACTCTAATTCAGAGAGTTGGTCTTCGGCAATTGGTGAAAAGCGAATTTCCATTTTTGGTCCGACAGCTGATTCGAGCCATTCAATCGAGGCATTTTCGATCAGGTCAAATTCTGGATGATAGGGCTTGATATCTAAAATAGGTGTGCCATCCAGTAAATCATTTGGACCAATAAAAATCTTTAATCTTTCGATTGATTCCAGTTTTACGACAGATAAACCAATAGGGTTAGGTCGATAGGGTGATCTTGTTGCAAATACCCCGATTTTTTTGTTGGATCTTGGTGTTTGAACTAATGGTTTCCAGTTTTCATTTTGATGAAAGTGGTAAATAACCCAAAGATGAGTGCAGCCTGACAAGTCTTGCAATGCTTGTTCAAAATTTCGACCAGGCTGTAACTGGATGATAGCTTTAGACGACAATTCATCAGGTTGACGTGAAGCCTGATAGGGATGTATTTGTTCGGATTGTATAAAACCTATCGGTGAAAAATTCATTTGCAATCATATGCTACTACACTAAAATTAATTTGAAAATAATATTTTTATTAAAAGGATTAATATGATTTTTAATCTAAAGTTTAGATTTTTTATGTTTTTTCTGGCCACATTTTTTATGACTCATGTTTGTGTGTATGATTTTAGCATATGTAATGCAAAGCACGCGAGTGCAAATAGTCGTAAGCAAGACGCACAGAATGCTACTTTAAATGAAGATCAAACTAGTATTCGAATTGGTTACAAAGGTAATGTAAAAACATATAACTTGAGTGAGCTTAAAAAAAAGTACAAAGAGATTAAGATCAATATTGATAAGCATCCGGCCTATAATAATTCAACAAAGCAGTATTTGGGATTTGATTTTCTCAACTTAATGCAGAGTGATCTTGTTAATATCGGAAACTTTGATGATTACAAAGTCATAATCACATGCACTGATGGTTACAGGCCTGTACTGGAGTTGAATTTATTTACTCAACACAAAGCATATCTAGCATATCGTGAAGATAATCTGAGCGAAACTGCAGATTTGTCACCTGATAAGATGTGGACTTTAGTTAAATTAGGAGAAAAACTTGTGAGTCCTGGACATTTTTATTTGATCTGGGATTCTAAATCAACATATCCAGATGGTTGGCCTTTTCAGATTCAAGAAATCTCTTTAGTTAGAAAAAATGAATTTGAAGACTATAAAAAATTAGCACCTGTTGGAGCATTCAATGCCAGAATTTCTAAAGGATATGATTTATTTGTTCAAAACTGTTCTGTTTGTCACTCAATACAGTATGTTGGGCCACATGGAAAAGCTCCAGATTTAGCGTATGTAACTGGTTATCGCGAAGAAAAATACATATTGAATTTATTAAAAAATGGTCGTGGCGCAATGCCAAGTTTTGATAAAGTTTTATCACATGACCAAAAGTTGTCGATATATGAATTTTTAAAGAGTAAAGCGACGGAACAATAAGTTAGACTTTAATTTTTTGCTCGTTATATTGTTTGCGCCACTCATAACCAGCAATAGCAGCAGCTACCGCAGCATTAAGTGAATTTTTAATCCCATATGTTGGGATTTTACGAACTTCATGTGCCATTTCAACTTGATCTTTATCTAAACCAAAACGTTCGTTGCCAATCACAAAGGCTGTAGGTTTATCAAAATTAAAATCCATAGAAATATCTAAAGCTTGAGAACTTGTCTCAAGTGCGATGATACAAAAATCTTGTCTCATTAAATCTTGAACACATTCTTTAAAGTTTTTTTGTTCCCATTCAAGAATAAACGCCGCCCCTAAAGCCGCGCGCTCGACCTGTATTTGATGTGGTGTTGGTGTATAACCGGTTAGCCAAATTTTTTGTGCTCCTAAAGTATCAGCCGTTCTAAAAATAGAGCCAACATTGAATGCTGAGCGCATATTATCAATAATAAAGTGTAACGGCACTCGGGCTGTGACTAAATGATCTCGGTCAAATGATGAAATCATAAAATCTGAATCAGTGATATTTTTTTTAAGATAGCGTTCAAATGGCACAGCTATCGTTGCTAAGTGTCTGACAGTCATTTTTGAATTTAACGAATCTTTATACTTAGCAAGCTTTTGTAAAATAGGGTCATCAGACTTTTCTAATTCGCCGATGGCCTGAATCAGTTCGCCTAAAAACATGTGATCAAATTCACCATCTTTAGATTCTTGTTCAAGTCCGATAAAAAGTTTATGAATTTCTTCAATCTTTTTAATTTCAGCTTTGTTGTCTTTTTTGTCGTCAGTCATAAAACCTACTATTTAACTCTTTGACCAGTTTTGGCGCCCATATCCGGAGATAAAATAAATAAATCAGATCCGCCATCACCAGCAGCCAACACCATACCTTCGCTCATGCCGAATTTCATTTTTCTTGGCGATAAATTGGCACAGACAAGAACGTGTCTGCCGATGAGTTTTTCAGGTGAATAAGCGAGTTTAATTCCAGCGATGATCTGTTTTGTTTGGCCATCGTTGATTTCAACTTTAAGTTTTAAAAGTTTGTCTGCTTCAGGAATTTCAGCAGCTTCTAAAACCTTTGCAATACGTAAATCAACTTTCATAAAGTCATCAAAAGTGATCACACCAGTTGTCTCTGTGTTGGGCACTGTTTGGTTTTTAGTACTAGTTTGTTGAGTGCTAGATGCAGTTTTTTTAGGTTTTAAAGCTTCTGCTTTTTCAAAAATTTCTTTTTGTTCAGTGATCATAGCTTTAACTTTTTCAGGATCAACTCTTTGCGCTAAATGCGTGTAATCATTAATTTTATGATTTGTTAAAACTGTTTTTACATCTTGAATTGAATACTCATTTTCATTAAATAATGCAGACACTTTTGTCGCCATCATTGGTAATACTGGTTTTAGATATATTGTTAATAATCTAAATGCATTTAATGTGGTCGTTAAAACTTGTTTAGTTGCAACAGGGTCTGTATCAACAGTTTTCCATGGGGCTTTATCATCAAAGTACTTATTTGTTTTTTCAGCGAGTTCACGAACTAATGTAGTCGCTTTAGCAAAATCACGTTTTTCATAAAGTTCAATCAGTGTGTTTTGTTGTTCTTGAATGTATTGAATAAGTTTAAGACCTTCACTATCACAAGTGCTCATGATGCCATCTAGTTTTTTAGATAGCATTTGAGCCCCACGTGAGCCCAGATTAACAATCTTACCAACTAAATCTGAATTGACTCGCGATTGAAAATCCTCAAGATTTAAATCTAAATCATCAACTGATCCGTTAATTTTAGTTGCGTAATAATAACGTAAAAACTGTGGATCAAGGTGATTGAGATAAGTTCTGGTATTTATAAATGTACCTTTAGATTTAGACATTTTTTCACCATTAACCATCACATGCCCATGGACGTGAACTTTGGTCGGTGTTCTAAAGTCAGCACCTTTAAGTAAAGCTGGCCAAAACAAAGTGTGAAAATACACGATATCTTTACCGATAAAATGATAACATTCAGTTTTTGAATTTGCTCCCCAAAATTCATCGAGGTTTCGGCCCTGTTTTTTAAGGTATTGATCAGCAGCTGACACATATCCCATCGGTGCATCAACCCAGACATAAAAATATTTACCAGGTTCATCCGGAATTTGAAAACCAAAGTAAGGCTCATCACGTGAAATGTCCCAGTCGCGTAAATCTTCGTTAAACCATTCCATCATTTTTTTAGCAACTTCAGGCGCAGTATGTTCTGGTAACCATTTCTGAAGTTCAGATTTAAAATTATTAAGTTTAAAAAAAATGTGATCTGATTCTTTTTTAACTGGTGGATTTCCGCAAATCGCACATCCAGGTTTTTTAAGTTCAGACGGTGAATAAGTCGCACCACAAACATCACAAGAATCGCCGTATTGATCAACAGCGCTGCATTTAGGGCAAGTGCCTTTAACAAAACGATCAGGTAAAAACATTTTGTCATGTTCACAGTATAATTGCTCGATTGGTTTTTTGTGAATATGACCTTTGGCTTTTAAACGATTATAAAACAATTCTGAAAGTTTTTTATTTTCTTCCGAGTGTGTTGAACCATAATGATCAAAACCAATCGAAAAATCTTTGAAATCGGCTGTGTGATCTTTAAAACTTTGCGCAATGTAGTCCTCGGGTTTAACGCCTAGCTCACGTGCTTTGATCATGATCGGAGTTCCATGCGTGTCATCGGCACATATAAAGATACATTCGTTTCCGATCATTTTTTGAAAACGAGCATAAATGTCAGCTTCTATGTGCTCAAGCATATGACCCAAGTGTATTGGGCCATTAGCGTAAGGTAGAGCGCACGTCATAATAATTTTTCGATTTTGGTTCATGTTAGCTACTTTCTATATTGAAAGTTGGATTTTATCTAATAAATCTGGATCTGATAAAACTTTTTCTCCGCCCACAGCAATAGCTGTGAGTGGATTTTCGGCGACTTTTACGGGGATGCGAACTTCAGCTTCAATTTTGTGAGCAAGTTCTTTAATTAAAGCGCCACCACCAGCTAAAACAATTCCTGTGTCGATAACATCGGAAACTAATTCTGGAGGCGTTTTTTCAAGTGCATTTAGAATGCTATGAATGATGAGCTGAATAGAGTCGGATAATGCATTACCAATATCTTCAGAAGTTATAGTCATTGTTTTTTTAAAACCAGTATCTAAGTCATGACCTTGAATTTCTAGAGAGTGAATATCTTTTTTAGGTAATGCAGTACCTAATTCAATTTTTAAAAATTCCGCTTGAGCTTCAGAGACCACAAGTTTTTTAGTGTCTTTAAGATAGCGAATAATTTCTTCGTCGAATTTGTGACCGCCAAGTCTTAATGGTTCGCAGTAAACGATGTCAGATAATGCGATAATAGCGATTTCTGTTGAACCACCACCGATATCAATAACCATATGTCCAATGGCTTCACGAACATTAATACCTGCTCCAATTGCAGCAGCCATAGGCTCATCAATTAAAATCGCACGAGATGCGCCAGCAGATCGACAAGCTTCAACGATGGCTTTTTTCTCAACATCGGTTACTCCATACGGTAGAGAAACAACAACTTTAGGTCTTTGCTGTTTGCAGACTTTCATCGCTTTTAAGAGAAAGTGTCTTAACATAACTCGGGCAGCATCAAAATCGGCAATAACCCCATCTTTAACGGGTTTAATGACAATGATATGGCCAGGATTTTTTTTAAGTATTTCTTGTCCTTCAAGGCCAATTCCTAAAACTTTACGCTTTTTAGGGTCAACACTTGAAACCATAACCTGACTCGGCTCATTTAAAATCATTCCTTTGTTTTGAGCTGCAATAAGAGTGTTTGCAGTCCCTAAATCAACATAAATATCAGCACCAACTGTAGTAGATCCAAATAACCAATTTAACATAGACTAGTATTTTTTATAACCTGTTGAAGATTCGAATGGAAAATTAAAGTAAACAGAAACTGAAGTCTGAGAGTTACTTAAATTTAAATTAAATTCTGAACCAATTTGTTTATCTTGAAAATTATACCATTCGGCACCCACAGTGAATTGTGTTGCGGTAAAACTTTTGCTTTTTGAACTGAACCAAGTAATTGGCAAACCAATATATGGAATCATATTGCCATAGCGAGTATCTGCTTTTTTACTAAAAAGTGGTGTGATTTGAAATCCAAGATAGTTGTTTTCATTATCACGAGAATAGATAACGGCTGCGCGTCCACCCATAGCAGGCTGTTTATCGTAATCAGGAAACGGAACCCATTTAACCGAGGCTTGAGTCCAAAAGTCAGTATTTCCGCCTCCAAATGCGATACGACCATCTAAATCTTGATCAATGTGAGTGTCAGCGTGAAAACCTAAATTAAATCCACCACCATCAGATAAAACGAACTGTGGAGCAATACCGAGCTTGTAGTAATTGTCGGGTAAAATTTCAGCTGTTTCGTGGATAGTTAAAAAAGCATGGCTAATTCTGGATAATAAAAAAGCTGATGCAAATATAGAGACTATTTTGATAATTTTAGACACATTCATTTTTTTCATACTACTATCGTAACCACCTCGACTTTAGTTTGACAAGAGAGTTAAAAGGTTGTGACATAAATTTGTGAATAAAGCTTCAATTTCTGCTGTGATAATTTGCTTAAATGAGCAATCTAACATTGAAAGATGCCTCAAATCCCTGAATTGGGTCGATGAGGTTATTGTTTATGATTCTGGATCAACAGACAAAACCATCGACATAGCGCAACAATACGGAGCAAAAGTTGTGCAGGGGGATTGGTTAGGGTTTGGTCCATCTAAGCACAAAGCAACTTCACTTGCTCAAAATGACTGGATTTTATCAGTCGATGCAGATGAAGAAATTCCTCAAGCACTACAAGCTGAAATTCTAAGTAGTATGCGAAATTTATCGCCAGAAATTGCTTACCGTATACCGAGACTGTCCTATTTTATGGGTCAGTGGATTCGCCGCGGGGGGTGGTTTCCTGATTATCAATTAAGACTATTTAATAAAAAAAACTATCAGTGGAATCAAGAACCTATTCACGAAAAAGTAGAATCTATTCACCAAACGCAAGATTTAGTGCAAGTTCACAATTTGAATAATTATTTTCATCACTATGTATTTAAAAATATTGATCACCAAGTTGCAACAAATAATAAGTATTCGACTTTGCAAGCTCAAAAAATGTTTACTGAAAAAAAATGTTTTAGTTATTTTCATATGCTGACAAAGCCTTATGTCAAATTTATTGAATGTTATTTTTTAAAGCTGGGCTTATTAGACGGTTGGGCTGGTTATGTCATTGCTCGTAATGCTGCTTATTCGGTTTTTATGAAATGGGTTAAGCTTAAGGAATTATATGATCAAAAAAAGTAATTTATTTCTGTTTTTTGCTTTGAGTTTAAATTTTCTTCTGTGTCACGCTGATGAATCTAATCAGGTTGTAATTTTAAATTATTTAGGCAAACCTCAAGTGAGTCGAGCTGAAAATCAAGAGATGGTTAAGTTTTCTAAAAAAACTCACTTAAACGAGAGTGTTAAAATTGTAACTGGTGTTGATGAGCTTGTTGAATTGCAAATACGAGAAAAATTCAAATTTATTGTTTTTCCTCAATCAGAAACACTCATCGAAGGTTTTAAAGATGAGAGCACTCAGCTTTTCGAAGTTAAAAATATTAAAATGATTTCAGGTCGCTTTTACGTTCAGAATTTTGCAACAAAGCCAGTCGTATTTGAAACGCATTTTTTTAAGTGGGAACATTCTGATTTGCAAAAATATGAAGAATTTTTTACTGAAATAGATGTGGTTAAAGCAAATCTTAAGGTTTGTGCTGGCGAAACGGGTTTAAAAGTAAGTCTTTTTGATCTTGAAGAAGTTAAGTCACTTTCAAATGAAAAGGGTGCAGAGTTTCAGGGGCTAATAGAAAAGAATGAAATTGCTTTTGATGTTTTACTTAAAGGACGTAAAATCCCTAAAGGACAGTGGAAAGATGATTTTACATGTGATTTTAAAAACATATTATCACAAGTCAATGAAGTGCAAAAAAACATTTTATCTAAAGACAAACACACTTTGCAAAAAAAGAAAAAAGCTGAATTAAAAAAACAAAAAGAATACAGTTTATCTCTTTGTCATGAGCCTAACGGCCAGTTAAATGAATGCTATTGGAAAACAGAGAAAACGAGCTGTTATCGTTACCGATGTAATGCTGAAGGTAAATGGGCTGATCGGTTTCTTGTATCACCAAAAGATGTAAAAGCGGATTGTTCTCAAAAAATAACAGTTAAAAAATGCAATTATTAACCGTTAACGATACGTTTAAGATCCACAGTGGTTTGGTTTAAGTTTTCAGCTTTATCTTTTAATTCATCAAAACGTTTATTAAACTCTGTAGCTGTGTGGCTGTTGGCATCTGCGCTGGACTCAAGTTCTTTCATTGCTGAATTTGCTTGATTGATGCCCAGACTTTGTTGTTGTGCGGCCTCAGTAACAGATTTGAGCTGTTGGCTAATAGATTGAATATTAAGAGTGATATCGTTAAATGTTTGATTAGCCTCTAATGTAACTTGAGTTCCATCTGTGATTTTACTTTGGATGTTAATAAGAGAGGCTTCAACTTTGCGTTTACTTTCATTAAGTAAACTTTCAATTTCTTTCGAAGCTTTACCACTGAGTTCGGCTAAGTGCGCAACTTCATCAGCAACAACTGAAAAACCACGACCATTTTGACCAGCACGAGCAGCTTCAATACTGGCGTTGAATGATAGTAGTTGCGTTTTAAAAACGATATCGTTAATAAGTTCAGTTTTATGTGATATTTGATTCATCGTTTTGTTGATTTCTTGCAGTTCCATATTTGTTGATCGTATTTCATCCATGCTGTGAATAACTTTTTCCATGATATGGCGACCAGTTAGGGCTTTAGTTTCTACGTTTTGAGATAAATCGTTTGATACTTTCACTTTATCTGAAGTTTGTGAAATCATCGATGTCATTTGCGCAAGTGCTGCAACAGATTGCTGGATTGAACTGACTTGACTTACAGAGTTTTGAGATAGACCTTGCGATGATTTTGAAAATTCGTTTGTCATTTGAGCTGTGTAATCTGCCATTTTTGCAATTTTTTCGGATATGCTTGATAGATCACGGCTAATTTTTTTAGCTAATAAATAACTTAATGTGATTGCCACAATAAAAATAGAAATAAGAGTGATATAAAATTTCTTTTCTGAAGCTACAACGTCACTATAGAGAGCGCTTTTTGGAACTTGGATTCTTGAAGACCAGTTTAGATCATCTATAAATTTATTTTCTTTGATTTGAATTTTAGATATAATGGTGTCATCTGCTGCGTCTAAATTATCTATTTGCTGACCTATCGAAGTCATAGCGAAATCACCGTTTGGTCCAAGTACTTGGATCGATCCAGATATCCAGTTTTGTTGCTGGAGTTGTTCTTTTAAGTTTAACATTTCATTTTCAAACCATTTGCTGTGCGCACGAGTACACAATACACCAATGATTTGACCGTTGTGATCTTTTACAGGCGTAGCAAAAATAGATGATTTCACATCTTTTTTGTAAACGTTTTTAATCAGGTCATCATGGATCAGTGGCACGAAAACTGATCCATCAAAACCCTTAGTCATGTCTTTAGTGTATTGTTCGGTGAGAGCTTTGGTAAACCAAGTTTCATTTTTAAAGCTCATATTATACAGTTCGCTTGTATCAAGATTACTTTTTTCAGGGGACTTGTCATTCATAGCAATAAGATGACCTTCTGTGCTGATGAAAAGTATTAAATTATAAATTCCATATAGATTGGCATAATTATTAAGTGTTTCGGTCATCATTTTCTTGTTCTTGCCTAAGAAAACTTCGTTTTGCGCAAAAGCTTGCACATCACCGTAGCGTTCAAAAAATTGTGCTGCAATGGCTTTGTTGAGTTGTATTGTATAGGTCTCAACGTTGCCAATTCGTGCTGATTTGATGTTTTGAGTAGAGTTAATAAACTGAGCTAATGTTACTAGGCTCACGACAATCAAAATCGCGCTAAAAAAGAAAACTAGTTTTTGTGATAAATTTAGGCTTAGTAATGCATTTTTCATGATTAAGTTTTCGTCTTTTTAAGATGTAGACTTGATGCTTATAATCGTGTGTTGAGGTCTAGATCATGTTTAATCTCAAAATGAGACTTAGACAACTGTTAGCATTTTTTGTTCTGTTGGTTACAGGCTTTGGATCAATATGATGAGTTGTCTCATATTGAATGAAAGAGTTGAGTTATCGTTGATCAGATGAATTTAAGCTTTAGATTAAAGTCGGCATGAGTCTTGAAGTACTTATTTAGAAAAAGACCTTAATTAAAATGGCTCTTTAAGGAAGGTTCCTATGAAAGCAATGAACAAGACTTTAAAAACATTAACTCGTGGTAGTGCATTATTAGCTTTATCATTAGTGACTGCGTGTTCTAACTCGCAGCAAAACACAACATCAAATTTACCGGTTGTGAATGGTTCGGTACCAAGTGCTGTGATCATAGATACAACGACGGGTACAGGAACTGGGACTACATATTCAGGTGGTTCAACAGTGACATTCAAACCAGTGAGTTTAAGTGTGATGAACGAGTATGTTGCAACTCATCCATTAAATAACCCATCCAACTTTAAAATTAATGTCAATCTGACTCAAGTCGGTACTGGTCGTTACGGCGGATCAGTTTCAATTTCATATATCGATAACGGCATTCAGTATAACGGAGTTTTTAAAGCTGGTACTGGTAAAAACCAATCATTCAAAGGCATGTATGATAACGATCGTTTAGAAGCTGATTATAACTACTGGTTTACTTATGAAAATCAATTAGTATTTACAGGCTTTTTTGAAGATCAATATGGCGCTATCACAATTACATTAGTACCACAAAATGCAACAACAACATCTGGTAATGATGCTGAACCTGTATTGACTGGTCCGTATAAAGGATATGTATATTTTAAAAATTTCGGTGTAACAACAGCTCAGCACTCGCCGTATAGATCTTGTTGGTATACATACACTGGCCCGTATGATTGTCGTTCAAATGTTATTCAAACTAAGTGCGGACTTTATCCAGGTGCAGAGGCCGGGTATAAATTGTTAGGTACATTTACGAGTATCGATACGACTGCAGCGTTTAATGTGAATTAAAAATAACTTTAAAAATAAACGGAGACTAAAGTTATGAAAAATTTAGGTTATAAGTTAGCAATTAAAAGTGGAATGCAAATTTTAGCAGTCACAACACTCGTTGCGGCTCTCTATTCATGTGATAAGAATAAAGGATCCAACAATCAACCAGTCAATAATGTTTATCAAAATTGTACAAATTGTGCCGGAATTCAAGGTGGTCAGTTTTTTAGGTCGGCATCGACTTCAACAAATGGCAACATAGTGATGAGTATGAATTTTTTTGGTAATACAGTTTTTCAACCCTTTTACAATTATCTAGGTTCTCCTGTTGTGACTTATGCAGGTGCTGTAGCAGTGCAGGGTGCAATGCATGTCAATGTGATGGCTAATATCAATGGTGCAGGTACGGGGTGTTTGATCCCTGCTGGTGATTACACTTTGCAAACAATTCAAGCTGGTCAATGGAGCAGTGCTGTATTTAGTCAAGTTAGACTACTTGCGACAGGGCCCACGCAGATTTATTTAACGATGTCGATGGGACAAGTCTCAGCCAAAAAATACAATGACATGGGTAAATTGTGGACTGAAATACCACAAGAAGGAAATGTCTTTTCTGATGTTGTTGTTGAGTCAGCTGCGGGAGTGCGCTGTGGTCAAAGTTTCTTAATTCAATAAGTTTATTAAGTTTTATTTATCTATTTAGAGGCGATCCTGTGAAGAGCCATCATGGGGTCGCTTTTTTCTTTTGTAAGATTGCACTAAGTTTTAAAAAACATAAGTTAAAAAAACAGTTGCACATTTTTAAAAACAAGATTCAAATATAGACCATTATGAGTTTATTACCTCTTTGGATTGAGTTCTTCGATGATTTGCAGCATGTAAGAGGTCGTTCCCTGAATACAGTGATGGCCTACCGACGAGACCTTGAATTATTTCAAGCGTTTAAACAACAAAATTCACGTTTAGTTGAATTCTATGATTATATGAAAAAAGAAGGTCTATCAACGCGCTCGCAAGCACGTGTGATCAGCAGTCTTCGAACATATTTTAAGTTTTGTGAAGCTCGTGGTCATAAAGCTGAGGAATTACGTGAATTAAGACCGCCAAAAGTCAAAGCGTCTATTCCCAAATCAATTACTTCTGCTGAGTTTGAAAAACTTTTTGCTTCATGTGAAGTTGCAGATACAGCTAAAAAAATCAGAAACCAACTCACTTTGTTGTTTTTGTATGGATTGGGTTGTCGTGTTTCTGAATTGATTAGTTTAAATTTGAATGATTTTTCTCCGACAGAGCGTTGGGTAAAAGTTTTAGGAAAAGGTCGTAAAGAAAGACTGATTCCACTATCAGATACTTTATATACGGCTTTAGAACGTTATTTAAAAGAGTCACGTCACATGTTGATTCATGATGATTCTGCGCAAAGTTCTTTGTTGTTAAACGATCGTGGGCATCGTCCATCGCGTATTGATGTTTGGAGATGGTTAGCATCGTGGTCGGCAAAAGCTGGTTTTGAAGAGCCTGTTCATCCGCACCGATTTCGTCATGGTTGTGCTACTGCATTACTTGAGGGTGGAGCAGATTTGCGATCAATTCAGTTATTGTTAGGCCATGCCAGTATTCAAACAACGCAAGTTTATACGGCGGTCTCAACATCAGCAGCTGCTAAAGCTATTGAAGAAAATCATCCACTTTCTAAAATTAAAGATATCGAGCTTTAATCCGATCTACGAAATTAATTAATATTTTAAAGCCTTTCAGCTGATGTTGAGAGGCTTTTTTGTTATTGCATAGAGTGTTTGTATGGTTATACGAACATTAATTGAATCACAAAAAAAATTAGTTCCTGCTGAAGTCGAAATTATGCTTTTGCCAGGAATACCGCAAATTCATTTTCTGGGATTACCAGACAAAGTCATTAAAGAAAGTTTTTTTCGTATAAAATCAGCACTGAAATCGTCTGGATATAAATTTCCTGTTTCGCAACAGGTTATCGTCAACATTCGTCCGAATTCGTTAAAAAAATCCTCACAAGGGCTTGAACTGGCAGTCGCTTTAGGGATATTGCATCTAACAGATCAGAAGAAAATGCCAGATTCGTTGGCTGAGTTTATTGTGTATGGTGAACTTGATTTAGACGGTGGTGTTCGCATTCCGAGTGATTTAATACATTTTGAAAAAATAAATGAATACAAAATCTTAACAGGAAAAAATGAAAATCCAGATTATGTTTTTTCATCTCTCGAAAATTTAAAATCTGATATTCATTTTCAACTCAATCAAACAATAGTGCAAAAATTTGTAAGACCTGAAATAGGTTTAAATAATTTTTATTCAGCAGACGAGGCTGAATTATTATTTTTAATGTCAGTCAGCGGTTTACATACGTTACTCGCCGGACAAGCCGGGTCGGGTAAAAGCTTTTTAGCTAAACAATTGATAAGTTTTTTAAGTTGTTCAAACCGAATGCTTGCGCAACATAAGAGTTGGTTTCCTGTGATTGCGCCTCACCACAGTCTAACGCCAGGGGCTTTCTTAGGTGGTGGGGTCTCTTTACAATCTGGTGAAATTGAAAAAGTAACTGAAGGCGTTTTAATTTTAGATGAACTCTTAGAATTTCACCGTGAGATATTAGAATCTTTGCGTGAACCTATGACAGGTGAGTCTTTAAGAATTGCAAGAGCGGGGCAAGTTAAAATTATAAAACCAGATTTTCAAGTTATTGCGACCACAAATTTATGTCCTTGTGGGAAATGGACTCCGGCCGTGCAAAATCTTTGCTGTCGGTTTTCAATTCAAAAGTGTAAAGGTTATATGAATACTTTATCTGGTCCTTTATTAGATCGATTTGGATTATTGTTTTTTCATCATAATCAAAAAGTCAAAAGATTCATTTCAGGCTTTGAGATTTTAGAAAGAATTGAAAAATATAATTTATTAAATTCAGTCGAAGTTCATGTTTCAGATTGTTATGAGATTGTATCAGAGTTGTATCCTGATATTTCAGCGCGTAGAATTCAGTCTTTAATAAAAGTGGCGCAGATTTATGCTCGTGAATCTCAGAAACAAAAAGTGGATCTGCAAGAGATCCACAAAAGTGAAAAATGGACAATTCAAAATTTTGAACGACTTTCTATGGGTATGACTTAGAAAGTACCGCTTAATGAAATATTAGCAAAATAGCGCGTTGATATTACAACGTTATCAATATTTGACATGCCTTGAGCTGCAGGTACGCCAAGTTCTGCTGTTGCGGCTAAGTTGGGTTGCAGATTATAAGAGTATTTTGCAGCTGCATAAACAGCCCAGTCATTTTGATCGTGATAGTAAAATTCAGTCGCGGCACGTGATAATGTGCGATCTTGACCATCAATCGAAGTTTTTTTGCGAAAATAACCTAAAGCTTCAAGAGTTACGCCGTTTCCGACAGGTAAAAAGCCCCAAGCATCAGCGCGGTACATATCACCAAAGCGGTAACCATTTTCGTTATGACCATAACGTTGTACAGTTGTTAACTTTGCACCTGTTTGAAATTTGGCGCTGTTGTAGGCTTGAGTTAAGCTGATTGTTGGATCAACTGTGCCTGAACCGAGTTGTAAAAAATATTTATAACGAACATTAGGTGCATATTCGTGATTAACATTCACAGTGCCTGTTGGTAAAAATACACCCGTATCAAGCACAGTGACGAAAGAATCTTGTTTCGCTAAAACTGTTGAAAGATTCATAAGAGTGTCACCGAAACCAGAACTAACTTCGCGGTAGCTAATTGCTCCTGAATTCACGACATAATCATTACGAATAAATTGAGCTTTGACAGAAATTTTTTGGCTAGCATTGATTGTGCGCTCTGCAGTTAGATTCTGATTGTAGACACTCACGTCACCAAATGAATATGTGGCTGCAGCTTGAGTTCCGCCAAGGTTAGTTAAGCTCGCAGTCGTTGACATTTTCCATTGCGGAGAACTAGCCTGCGGAGCAACTTGAGCCGTTGAAGTGTTGATCGATGTAGAATCTTGATTTTGAGTTGACGCTGATGATTCTTTGTTTTGTGCATAAGTTGTTAGTGATAAACCTAAGACCGATGCGATAAATAATTTTTTTAGCATAAATACCCCTCTTTATTTTGCAGATAGTATGATTACTCTAGATGTAAGCTTTTGTTTAATTTATTTATGAGATTAGCGCCTAACGTCAGATAAGTTATTTTTGGTTAAAGTCCGGTGAAACCACGCAAAATGTTTGTTATTACAGCAAGTTAGTGTTGTTTGAGCCGATATCTCTAAGCTCAACTTGACATTAATGTGTGCGCACATTAATTTGAATGAACGTTCTCATATAAGGTGGGTTGGCCGAGGAGTTAGGCAGCGCTCTGCAAAAGCGTGTACGGGGGTGCGAGTCCCTCACTCACCTCCAAATTATTTTTTAAATTCCCTTATAAAAAATGAGTATATAACCAAGTATCAACATGAATTTAATATATTAAATTTAATGAGATTTTGAGAATATACAAAATTCTGAAGACATCGTTGGCGTTGTGTATTAAGTCAGTCATAAAACTGGAGAATTCTATGAAGTATTTTATGTGTGCTTTTATTTTGGCTTTGTCGTTCGTTTCTCAATCTCAGGCTACTGTAATTAAGTGCTCAGGGCAGGGTAAAACACTTGAAACACAATTTGTGGCGGCTGCGAACGGTGTTTACAAAGCTGATGTCTACTTTGGTGAAAATGGCTTAAGCGCTCAAAAGTTAAAAGGTTCTATTGCAATTGATGTGCAATTTAGTCCGCCAGGGGGCGTATCCGTCAATCATCACGTTAATTCATATTCAGGTGTGTATTCTGATGGTGGCAACACGATTGGCTTTTGGTTAGTTCAAGTTTTTGACTTAAATGGTAAGTACCTATTTGATTTTAAAAACGTGTTCGGTATGAATACAAAAGCTTTAGGTGATTGTAAGTTATCTAACTAGATACAACCGCACAATATGAGTAATTAATTACGCTAATGTCATAATTAAAGGACGACCTTTAGTTATGACTAGAGTGTGTTCGTATTGTGCAGTAAAAAAACCTGGTTGTGTAACAAGTGTCCAGCCATCGCCATTTTCAAAGACCTCATGAGCTCCTGAAGAAATAAAAGGCTCGATTGTAATGACCTGATTCTCTTTAAGGATGCGTTTGTCGTTTTTGTCATAGTAACCAGGGATAAAATCAGGTTCTTCATGTAAAGCTCGACCAACACCATGACTGCCAAGATTTTCAATGACTGTAAAGCCGTTTCTTAACGCTTCGTTTTCTATAGCATGTCCAATGCGATTTAGTTTTGCTCCGGCTCGCGCTTCGAGTAAAGCACTTTCTAAAGCTTTTTGAGCAGTTCTGCAAATCTGTAGATATAAATTTGATTTTGGAGGAATAATTGTTGAACCACCAGTATCAGCAAAATACCCATCGAGTTCAGCAGATACATCTATATTAATCAGATCGCCAGCTTTTAGAATTTTATTGCCTGGTATTCCATGGGCAGCTTCTTCATTTACGCTGATGCATGTGTAACCAGGAAAATTATATGTCAACTGAGGAGCAGATCTAGCGCCATGGCGGGATAGAAAAACGCCACCAATGGCATCGAGTTCTTGAGTCGTCATTCCAGGCTCAATTCGGGCTTGCATGTGCTTGAGACATAGAGCGACGATTTTTCCAATTTTACGAAGAGAAATTAGATCTTTTTCTGAATTAATAGACATAGGACTATAATATCATGTTTTTAAAATAAAATCTACTTTGTAGATGAGTTACGACTATCTCGACTTGATAGATTTTTTTAATTGATGTTACGATTGTTAATAAACTCTGTTCGATGAAAGATTAATAAATGACTAGTAAAGTTGAAAACGTAAACATGGAGTTTCCAGTTATTAAAACAGCTCGGTTATTACTAAGAGCCTTTGAACTTCGTGATGCGCTAGAAGTTCAAAGAATGGCTGGTAATCCAAAAGTCGCAGCGACAACAGCTATGATTCCACATCCTTATCCTGATGGAATAGCAGAAGCTTGGATTTCTAAACATTTAGATTGGTACAAAAACGGTTCATCTGTTGATTTTGCAATTGAACTTCAAACAACGCAGAAGCTGATTGGCAATATCAGTTTATTTTTTGATAAAATTAACCACAAAGCAGAAATTGGTTATTGGATTGGTGAAGAGTTTTGGAACCATGGTTATTGTACAGAGGCCATGCAAGCGGCCATTGATTATGCTTTTACTGTTCGTGGGGCAAATAAAATTGTTTGTCGACATATGTCTACGAACCCAGCTTCGGGTAAGGTTATGATTAAAAACGGAATGACTCAAGAGGGTGTTTTTAAGCATGATGTTTATAAAGACGGTCGTTTCGTGGATATGATTATTTACGGAATGTTAAGTCTTGAGTGGGAATTTAGAGATCAGTATTAAAATAATTTTTTCTATAAATAGATAAATAAATATAGCCAAATAATTTTTTTTAAGATAAATTGTGTTTATCTATTCTATATGAGAGGAGGACATTATGATTTTAAAACATTTTAATCAAAAGCTACAATTACCTGAGACATCTTTACCAGCGATGGCAGTCGTTAATTTAATGCAACAAACAGATTTGTCTTCCTCTATTTTGCTCACGGCCTTCTAGAGCAAAAATCAGTAAAACAAATCACAATAATATAAAATAAAGTCATTTTTTTGATATGCGACAATCAAAATGCTTTCGTTTTTTTTAACGAAAATCATGTTGCTTTATTTTTTAATATTCAAAAACTAAATAAAAATTATTTAAAAGGAAAAATATATGAACAACTTTAGACTTTATGTAAGTCATTTACACAGTCATTACGAATTTGAATGTTATAAATTTATCATTAATTTATTTCGTTTAGGTTATAAACTATTACACAGTTTTATCATTTTTTGGTGGTTAGGTTTTTTTGCTATCAAGTATGTGCTTAAGCTGTGTTTCGAGCCTGTTTATTTAAGAAAATATAACAGTGCTGATGCACCTCCTGAACTTATTGAATATAGTGGGCTTGGGTATAATCCAAGCCCTTATTTAAATATAAATCAATAAGACGATTGCCGTTTTGTCTGCAGTTATATTTAAAGTAGAATTTGACACTAAATTAACAATTATTTAGTTTACTTTGATCAATGTGGATGAAATAAATGTAATATGAGAGTTGAAAAACAACATTCATTTGCAGATGGTCATTTTAAAGTCGCAGTAGATGCTGCACCTAATGCAATGATTATGACAAATGATCAAGGGCAAATTGTTTTAGCCAATCAACAAGCAGAGTTATTATTTGGATATTCAAAAGCAGAACTTATTGGTCAAAGTATTGAAATGCTTGTACCTGAACGTTATCGTCAGCAGCATCCGCATGAGCGCCGTTCATTCTGGGAAAAACCTTCTCCGCGTAAAATGGGTGCTGGTCGTGATTTATTTGGATTACGCAAAGATAAAACTGAAGTGCCAGTTGAGATTGGTTTAACTCCTGTAGAACTCAAGGATGGTCGTTACGTCATTAGCGCCATTGTTGATATTACTGAAAGACAAAAAACTGAAAAAAAACTACAAGCTAAAACAGAAGAACTTGCAAGGTCGAACGCTGAACTTGAACAGTTTGCTTATGTTACTTCTCATGATTTACAAGCACCTTTGCGCCACATTACGGCTTATGTTCAATTGCTTGAAAAACAACTGGACGGCAAATTAGACGCTAAATCACAACAAATGATGGGGTTTGTTGTCAGTGGCGCCAAAAGAATGCAGCAACTGATTAATGGGTTGCTCAGTTTTTCTAGGGTCAGTCGTGATCGTTCACATTTTTCTCAAGCCGATTTGAATCAAATAGTACAAGACGCATTAGCAAACTTGGAAATCGTTTTAAAAGAATCTCAAGTGAGTGTAACTGTTGATCCATTGCCATTTGTTAATGTTGATGCTCAACTGATTGTCAATTTATTTCAAAATTTAATTGAAAATGCGGCTAAGTTTAAAAAAGAAAACGAACCAGGGCGCATACATATATTTTCAGAAATTAAAGGTTCTGAAGTTATTATCACTGTTAAAGATAACGGAATTGGAATTCAAGAAGAATATAAAGAAAAAGTTTTTGTGATTTTTCAAAGACTGCACACGCCAGAAGAATATCCTGGTACGGGCTTAGGGTTGGCTATTTGTAAAAAAATACTGCATTTTCATGGTTGTCAAATTTGGATTGAATCTGAGTACGGAGTAGGGTCTTCGTTTTGTTTTAATTTGCCGCTGGCTTAAAAAGGGGTTGTTATGTACAGACGTAAACTTTCGATTATGATTGCTGAAGATGATTTGGCAGATATCAATTTAATTCAAAGCTTATTAGAAAAAAGTCCCTATCTGGAAAAAATCGAAATTGTACGAAATGGTCAAGAATTGATGGATAATCTGAATTTGAAAAAATATGATTCCTCGTTACATCCAGATTTAATTTTACTCGATCTTAATATGCCAAAAAAAAATGGTCGACAAGTCTTAAGCGAAATGAAGATTGATCCTCAGTTTAAAAAAATACCTGTTATTGTTTTTACAAGTTCAGGTGATGAAAAGGATATTCTAGATTGTTATACATTACATGCGAATAGTTATATTCGAAAACCAATCGATTTAAATGACATGAATGATACGCTTCAATATATCGAAGATTATTGGTTTAAAACTGTATCTTTACCCAGTGATAGAATGAACTAGTGTTTTTGTCGGGTTAAAAATAGGTCACTGATTTCATTAATAAAAGCCTCATAACCCATACGCAAAGGTTTGTAGTGGAAAATATCTGCGCCATGTTCTTTTATGTCAGATTCCTTTAAAAGTTCTAATCCTGTTGTAATAGCTATGATGACATTAGATTTGCGTTTTTCACGTATAAATCGCACTAGATCAAGCCCCGAGGTGAGTGAACTGCTATCTGCTTTGCGCAAGTGAATATCTGTTATTACCGCATCGTAGTTGAACTCTTTAAACTTATTTGCAGCATCAATTAGATTATCGGTGTGGTCTACTTTGTGTCCCATGGCTATAGCGAACTCAATGAGTGGATACGCAAAATCTAAATTATCTTCGATAAATAAAATATTCATTTTAATCTATTGCTCCATGTTTTAATTTATGTAAACATATAACAGTTTATTTAATTGTTTTCTTTACCGGAGGTCAACATGAATTTGTTCTCGACAGTACGTATATTATTAATAGAGGACGAACAGGCCGACGCATTTTTAGTCGAACAGTATTTATCTGACAAAAAAAACCATCAGTATGAAATTCAATGGATTAATCATTTCGACCAAGCTGTTGAAATCGTAACAACAGGTCAAATTTTTAATTATGATGTGATTCTCGTTGATTATTTTTTAGGTCGAAAAAATGGCTTAGATTTTATGAAAATTTTAGATGAGAAAAAAATAAACTTGCCGGTTATTCTTATCACTGGTGTGGATAATTATAATGTCGATCTAGAAGCTATGAAATTAGGGGCATCAGATTTTATTATTAAAGGTCAGTTTGATGCAGACATTTTAGATCGATCTATACGTTATGCGATTGAACTGAAAAAAAATCAAAAACTTATCATACAACAACAGCAAAAAGAGGCTTTGTTGTATAAAGCAACTGCTCTTGCAGATATGGCACAGTTTGTTGCGCATGAGATTAATAATCCGCTGGCTTCGATTCAAGGCAATGCCGCTGCTATTCAAATTATTTTAAAAAAAGATCCGCCAGATATCAAAAAAGCACAAGATCTTGTCGAGCGCATATTTAAGATGATCGATCGCATTGGTGAAATTAAGAAAAATTTAAAAACTTACTTCACACATTTAGCAGAAGAACAACTTGTGCAAGCTGATTTAAATGTGATTATACGAGAATCGTTACAGTTATGTCGTGATAAAATGTCTAATCGCCAAGTTGAAGTTAAATTTGATAATCAGCAGCCCCATTTTGTTGGGTGTCATCCTGTTGAGTTGTCTCAAGTCTTTACAAATTTGATTAATAACTCATATGATGCGCTTATTGGTGTGGATAATCCCTGGATTCAAATAGAAATTAATAATAGTGGTCAGAGTGTGCAAGTGCTATTTACAGATAATGGCCCCGGTATTCCAGACGAAACTCGTGCCAAAATGTTTACTAAATTTTATACGACAAAAGAGAAAGGTACTGGTGTTGGATTATATTTATCTAAAGCTATTATCGAAAATTATGGTGGACAATTTTATTTAAATCAAGATGCTAAGAATACTCAATTTATTATTCAACTTCCAGCAGTTGGCTCTGAAACTAAAAAAAATATTTACCGTTTACTTGTTGTTGATGATCAAACTGATTTTGCGGACATTGTAGCCGAAAATATTTCTTACTTAGAAATTGAGGACCAAATCAAAGTCGATGTTGAAACAAGTCCTTTGCGAGCCATGCAACTTGTTCAGCAGAACCACTATGATGCGATCATTATTGACTTACATATGCATGAAATGAACGGAATAGATTTTGCTCTGAGTATGTTAAATACGACCCAAAATCCGCCAATATTTTCTTTTATGTCTGGGTATTTTAATAAAACGGCTATTGAAACAATTCATGAAAAACATTTAGGACTCATTTTCGAAAAACCACTCGATGTGAGTAAGATGATTAGTGAGACTTTGGCTCACATCAAGTCTAAATCTGCTTAAAATATAAGAACAACATTCGTTAATTCCTTTAAAAAGCTTTGAGAGTATGATTTAGCTCATACTTTTCTGGCTTAAGTCCTCTTAAAACAATGTTATCAAAAAGCATTAACCACAAAGAGGGTTTGTATGAAAAAAAGTAGTTCTTTTAAAGTTTTTATTCATTTATTAGCACTGTTAATAAGTGCTAATAAAGCATATGCAGCAGCTGATATCGAGTTTTACTCACAAGCTGCAGATGAGTTTAAGGTTGAGTTTGAGGCTGTTTATAAATCGGATTACAAAACACTAGATCAGGTGCAAAAGTTAAATGGCTATCAAAGACGGGATTTAGAAGATTTTAAAATCAAAGCCACTACGCAATTTATTTTTGGTCCACTAACACATAGATCGCTTGGAGCTGAGCAAAAAGGTCAAAAAATCGAAATGCGCCTAGATCAAGCTTATTTAAAAGATAATGCAGTTTTTATACCTTACAAGTATGCCGGTGTTTGGATGGTGTCACATGATGTTAAATTGAAAGAATTTGCGATACCTCTACCATTTAGTTCACAACAGCTGAGAACTCCGAACTGGAAAAACTGCACTGATTCAGGATCGGATCACAATGATTATTCTTTTTTATGGTATTTCTGGGATCCTGAAAGATATGGCTGTGATCACAAACTTGACGTGGATTATCAAATGGTTTTTCCTAAAGTGTACACTCAAACTCAGCAAACTGTGCAGACTTATCCTGAGTACAATAATATGATTCGCCAAGGAAAAGTAGCGATGACATTTGGTTTTGGCTATGTCGAAGATCGAAATAATCCTAATCCTTATTCGGATCAAGATTATGGAATGACTGAGTTTCGAAAATTTCTAAACTTGTTAAAAAATGATATATCTTTGTATAAACCAACTGAAAGTTCAATTCTTGAAAAAAAATATTTAAACTCAATTTCTGCAAATAAAAAAATTGGTTCACAGTTTAATTTTATCAAAGATGGCGTCGAGTATGAAATTAAAGTTGTTGCAGCTGCGGATATCGATCAAATGGAGTTATTTGCGCAGAGCTTTGCGTCTGAGCATGATGCATTCTTTGGATGGTTTGGTCATTCACGTGTTGGCAGTGGTTTTGATGCTTTTCAGTTTAGTCAATTAGTGAATCAGCACCCACAAAAATATACAGTCACTGCTGATTATCAGCTCGTTTATTGGGCTGGTTGCAATAGTTATTCTTATTATACTAAGCCATTTTTTGATTTTAAATCAAATTTATTGGCTCATGATAATAGTGGTACTAAGTCATTAGATATTATTTCAAATGGGTTGCCTTCGTACTTTTCACTTAATGCGCTTAATGCAGAAGTTTTATTAAAAGCACTTGTCAATCCTGAGAAAAAGAATTCATATCAAGATATCATTAACGGTATCGAGAAAAAAGCTAATCAATTTGGAATTAGCGTGCTCGTCAATGTACTCGGGGATGAAGATAATAGTGAACCGAACTAAAACCAATAAAGAGGCTTATTTTGAAAATTGCATTTTTTGACACTCACAAGTTTGAAATTAAATTTTATCAAGAACAGATGAGTGGTTTCGAATTTACATTTTTTGATGTTAAGCTTTCGATACAAACGGTACACTTGTGCCAAGGTTTTGATGCGATCTGTATATTTGTGAATGATCAAGTCAGTGCAGATGTAATTAATCGGATTCAATTTTACGGAATTAAACTGATAGCATTAAGATGTGCTGGTTATAACAATGTTGATATTAAATCAGCTGCAGCGCATGGATTACCTGTCGTGCGGGTAGAGGAGTATTCTCCGTACGCTGTAGCTGAATATGCGGTATCGTTGATTCAGTGTTTAAATCGTAAAGTTCATAAAGCTTATAATCGAGTTCGTGAAGGTAATTTTTCTCTTGATGGGCTTGTTGGATTTGATCTGCATGGTAAAACTGTCGGAGTTGTTGGAACGGGTAAAATTGGTTCTGTGTTTTGTCAAATTATGAAAGGCTTTGGCTGTAAAGTTTTAGCAACTGATGTTGATGAAAATGAAGAGCTTAAAAAAATTGGTGTTCAGTATGTGGGCCTAAATCAGTTATTCACTGAATCGGATATAATATCATTACATGTGCCACTGAATGAAAAAACTTTTCATATGTTAAATGCAGCCAGTTTTGCATTAATGAAAAAAGGTGTCATGGTTATCAATACGGGACGAGGTTCATTAATTGATAGCAAAGAACTTATTAAAAACTTAAAAAATGGCAAAATAGGTTTTGCCGGTCTAGACGTTTATGAAGAAGAATCTCAATATTTTTTTGAAAATCATGAACAAGAAATATTATCTGATGACGTGTTGGCAAGATTAATGACATTTCCCAATGTGATATTGACATCACATCAAGCTTTTTTAACTGATCAGGCTTTAACTAATATTGCACTGACAACATTACAGAGTCTTAAGCAATTCAAGATGGGCCAAAAACTGACCCATCAAGTTTTGTGATCACTTTTAGCTAATTATTTTTTAGATTTTAGAGGAAGAGAAATTTCTATAGTAGTTCCTACGTTTAACTCTGACGAAATGTTAATTTTTCCCTCTTCAGATTCAACATATTTTTTGGCATGCCACAAGCCTAAACCATGCCCAGATTCAGTGACATTCTTATTGATTGTAAATCCATACTGACCAATTTTAGCTAAGTTTTCTTCCGATATTCCAATACCATTGTCTGCGATAGTTATGTTAATAATTTGATCGAAAATTGAAAGTTTGATAGTAACTATACCTTTTTGATTTGGTAAGGCTTCTATAGAATTATTTATTAAGTTTGATAGTGCTCTTAAAAACTCCTTACTGTTTAGCGTAGTATAGATGTTGTGAGTGTGGCTATCAGATGAATATTCAATTATTACATTTTTAAACTTAACGTATTCTGTTTTTTTTTCTTTAATTAAAAGTAGAAGCAATTGATCAATATTAACAAATGTGTTGATCCCATTAGAAATTGTGCTGATGATATTTAATGGATTTGGTTTAAGCAGTAAATCGTTAGAAATTTCATTAATTCTTTTTAATGAAGCACTAATAATTTCTTTTTGGTCTAAATTTAAATTTGTTATTTGTTGTGTAATAATATTTAATGCAGATAGTGGAGATCTGATATCATGAGCTACTTGACGCGAAATTAAGTTAACAGCTTCATGAACTTTCACATCTGCTTGTAAATCATGAACTTTGTTTATTGCAACCATCCCTTTATTTAATAAGTTGAAAATTTCAGAGGCTACTGGATCTCTACTCATACTGTCTTGCAAATCAGTCATATTTGAAACTGGGTGGTCACTCCATTTTTTTAATTGATCTATTACTTTAAGAAGTGATCTTTTATACTTTGATAAACTAAGAATTGAAAAAAACAAAGACGTAAAAATGAAAATGGTCATATATCCCAATATAATTGGCTTAAAAAATATTTTTCCAAACACTTTAGATGAAAAACCCATTCGAATTATACCTATGTTTTGCGAGTATCTACTTATAGTAATATCAGTATATTTAATTATGTTTTTAGGTGCTATTTCATTTGGAAAGGAAAATATAATCAAACCGTTGTTGTTTATAAATTGATAATTGTCTGCAGTCAGAGAATTTCTGACGATATATTCTCGAAGAAAACTTGAGTCATTATTTAAAAATGCGATGGCGATTTTATCATTATCTGAAGAAACTTTATCAAAATCGTTTTTAATTTCGAAGTATATTAATGTTAATAATCCTATGAAAAAAATATTTATGATCCAAAAATAAATTTTAATTGCAAAAACTTTTTTAAGTGAAATCATAACTAGTCAATACTCATTTTTGAAATATTAGGGTAAGCAGTTGAACGTTCTTGCCAAATGATCTGATTGATGTTTGTTGGGAAGTAAGATTCAACTTTCGCTTGCCCCATTGGTATTACATAGTAGCTTTTTAATAGGCCATCGTTAATAGTTGATAAAAGTTCACTTTTCTGTTCTTTATTGACTATTCCAGGTAAGTCCTTTAGTAAAATTTCTATTTCTGGTATTGGATCAAACACAGCATGCTTTTCTTTCTTAAATGGCTCGAAAAAATCTTGAACTTGATCTCCGGTCGCATCAGCAGCTACTACTGCTATAAATTCTTTTTTTGAAAATAATAATTTATAGTATTCTGAAACGGAAACTTGAGAGATATTAAAGTTTGAAATTTTTGATTGCTCAAAATATTTTTTAAATCCATTTGACCAGGATTCGCTAGGTGTTAATACTCTAATTGTTTGATTATTTGAACATTGAATGATTGTTTTCTGAATATATTCTTTATTTATGAATCCTTTAGGTAAGTAGTCGTTTTGTTTCATTAAATTTAAATTTAGATTTAAAGCGAGTACATAACCATCTATACATTTATATAAAACCTCTCTTCTCTTTTTATTTTTTAATTTAACAAAGAGAAAATATGTTTTATTCGCTAGTTGCTCAATTCTTGTTCTATTTTTATTGATGTCATCAGGTATTATGAAAGAACGAATTTGATTCAAATCGCTAATATTATTTAGGTACGAAATGTTATGTTTATCCTTGTTATACTTAATAAATTTAACTGTGCGTATATTTCCTGTTATATTTATGGCCTGAAGTACTATTTCATTAGAATCTAAAGAGATAATTTCGTATGGTCCCAAGCCAATTGGATATTCTTTTTTGGATTCTGAAGATAAAATTGTTGAGTCGACTGTTTGAAAACGATCCAAAAATAAATAATCAGATTTCTTGAGGTTTACTTTTAAACAATTTTGTTTATCAAAGTCTATAGATTCGATATTTAATTCAATTTTTTGTTTTTTTAACCTTAGCAGCGTATTGAGTAAATCTTTGTTGGATATCAAGGCCTTATTTGAAAATTGAATATTATTTTTTAGACAAAATAGATATTTATCAAAATTTAAATTAATAGATTTCGTTGTGCTCATGTCTAAAAAGTGCGACATTAGTTTGCCATTTTCATCCATTGATATGAGAGGGTAGTAAATTTGCATATTTATATAATGATATGTGTTAACTAAATTTTCGATTGGATTAATTTTCTCAGGAAGAGAATCGAGTAAAATTGTATATGTTTTGCTTTGATGTTTGTTGCACGATACTAAAAAAATAACTATTAAATAAATTTGCAGTAAGACGATTTTTGATTTCATATATTTTTTCGATCAAGTGTTAAATATGTAGGCTTCATTCCAATGCTTTTAAAGAAACGAATTGACTTTTCGTTGAAACCATCTATTCGAGCAGTTATTCTCCGATTGTTTTGATTTGAAATCAATAAGTTTAAGGCTAAGTTTTTAATATTAGCAGAATGATCTTTATTGAGATTACTTTTGTCGTAACCAAAAAACAATACATGAAGTACGTCATCTGATAGGATTGGATGGTTTAAATGTGAAAAAATTAAAGTTCCAACATGATTACCTTCGTGATAATAATTGCGACCTATGAGCATGTTGCTTTGATAAAGATTTCTTATTAAGTTCTCACCTTTCTGAAATTCTATCAAATCGAGACGTGTTGGGTAATTTTGTTCAAAAGTATATTTTACCAGCTTAAATACATTTTCAAGTTCGAATAAATTAGAAATTTCTTTTTGTTCTATGTTATTATCTAGACTATTTGCAAATCTATTTATTAGAGAATTTCCTTCAAATGTATATGATATTCGGTAACGATTAGACAATGATTCATAATGAAGTGTATCTAGTACATCATGGACTTCAATTTTTTTCTTATTATCATTTGTAAGTATCTTGAAAATAGATGGACCCGCTTGTGTTTGTCCAAGGATATCAACACATGCTTCGCATCTATCGTTATATTCTTTGTTTGTAGAGTAACCGATTTCATGCATAATTTCAGAAATCTTCTTATTCTTTAATATTTTTGATAGTCGATTGTTATCATAATCTTTAGGACTACTATAGTCTTCATGATTTGCTAAATTGTCAAAATTAAGAGGTCCGCAGCAAGGTATAAGGCCTTTTTGAGGCATAAAGAGAGCTTGTAGTTTACTAGAGTCTTCAAACATGTAACATAAATTATCAGTTGGATTATTTTCTTTGAATTCCGAATCTTGTATATCTTTTTGTTTCCCACCTTTACCAATTTTTCTTCCATTGATAGAGATTCCTAGTTTAGTAAATTCTTGGATATAAGAAAAATCAGTTAACTTCTCATACACAAAATTAATTGATACAGTTTTGTTTTGAGCCTTGTAGTGATGGACTAATTTAAGAATACTGTTTACGCTGGTTAATTTGCTTTTGTGGAATTTGTCAAAAGATATGTTTATTCGAGAAATGTTTAAGTTGTCTAGCAATGTGATGTTGGAGTTTGAAAACCATCCATTAGTGGTAATGGCAAAGTCAGTGTTTGGTAAGCGAGATATTATAGAATGAATTTGCTCTAGAAATAATGTTGGTTCTCCGCCTATAAAATGAATTAGTTTATATGTTGGATTACTGATTACAAATTCGCAAATTTCAGCTATTTCATGTTCAGAGATTTTGTATTTTTTCGATTTTGGACTTGATGAAGTATAACAATGTGAGCAATCCATGTTGCATAGATCGCCCAAGAATACATTTAATTCATTATTGTTCAATTTTGTAGAGCCCATGCAGCATTAAGCTTAAAATCTTCATTTTGTTGAATATTCTGAATATAATGTTGCATTTCCACATTGTCTAAAGACTCAATATATTGTTGAAATTCAGTTGACTGAGTGTCTATACCAATCGATTGAAGTGAAACTAGTAAATTTTGTTCACTAAGTCTAGAGAGGTTAGATTCGGCAATGCAGATACCGTTTTGCAGCATTACTGCTGACAAAATAGCGAAAAGTTTGGATTTATTCATAATACGTCCTTTTTGTTATTCGTTTGCAATATAGACACCATTAATATTGCTCAAAATAAATATATGAGTTTTAAAAGTTGATATACTTGCATTGAGTGAGATGGCTAAATATAGTTGAATAAGATTTATCGAACAATGCAATTATTACAAAAAGCTCTTGTGGTGTTAAAAAAACTTTAATCTAAGAATTATTTTTTAGATTTTTTAGTTGTTGTGGTGTCAGATTTTGTTTCAATTTCAGCAGCACTCATAGAGTAATAAACTGTAACTTTGCCACCTTGTTTAAGGTCGCCAGTTAGTTTTGTTGCTGCAGTTTTTTCGATTTCAAATTTTTCACCTTTTTTATCAACAGTAATTGTAGATTCTGTAATAGCTAGTACAGTGCCAGTAACTTGGTAAGTTTTGGCAGCTACTGCTGCTTGTGATAAAATTAAAGACACTGCGATAACGATTGATGATTTTTTCATATGTACTCCTTTTTGGGATTTTATAATAAGATCATATTATTCAATGTTATCGCAAGTGTCTAGATGACTTCTTACTTTATGTCGTGATTAGTCTAAATCAAACTTGCGAACAAGAATTTTGATTTGAAGTTGAATTTCTCTTTGCGATTCTTTAGTTAATATGGGTTGAGTTCCCCCGTAAGTGCTCTTATCGGCTTGAGGCTCAGCATCAATTGCTGAGTAAGTATCTGTGTAGCTAAAAGCCTTTCCGTCATTTAGTTTTTTTAGATGTTGAGTGTCTCTTAGGTCGTTGATGATGCTCAATTGTAACTGTTCTTTGGCGCCACTATCAAAATTATTAAAAATTTCACAGGCAGGTGTGTTTTGAACCTTGATGTAAAAGCGACTTCCGTCACTAGTTGCATTCATAGATCCGAATGAACATGTTTTTGTTGCTCCAAAGCTATTTTTAAATTTCAATTTTAAATCATCATATGGATTTCCGATTAAATTACCAGCAGGAGTTTGATTTTCTGAAAAAGAAATTCCAGAGTAAGTTCTGGTAACATTAATAATATTTTCGTGCCATTCGCAGCGTTTTGTTATGTCATAACTGCCACAGCGAGTAGACCCAGAAATTGATAGATCGAGACCAACATTGTCTTTTTGATATCTAAAGTTTTCTAAATTAACTTCTACAATAGAGCCTTGATTTACTGTTACTAAAACCTGTCTTTCATTTTGATCTAAATTACTGATGTAATCGGTTAACTTGTTGTCAGCAAAAGAAGTAAAAACGACTTCAGGAAATAGAATTTGCTGTGCTTTTGCGAGACTAGCAATTCTTTGTCCTGTTAAAGTTGTTGAAAATTGTTGGTACGAGACTTCTAATGATTTATTTTCTTCGTTTTTAGTGTATGAAACATTTAGGCAAACTGTATTTTCACATTTGGCTTTAGCGGTGTTATCTGCGTCTTTTAATTCAAAAGGTACTGTAAATGCATCATATGCAGCATTGATAAGTTGATCAATGATAGAATTACGGTCACCTTTAATGAAGATGCTAAGTGTTTCTGATTGTATAATTTTTTTCAAATTTAATTGTAGTTCAGCTTTTGCGTAAGGTGGGTACTGTCCAGCTAATGAAGCTTGAAGTTTTTCGAATATTTTTGAACGATTAAGTTGAATATGTGTATCAGCATCTAAATATCCAACTAAAACTTCATATTCAGACTGCGCATCGACTTCGTTGTAGTAAAGAGCTTCGTTGATTATAAAATCTGCTTGATCTGCTGGTACGACAAGATTCAACGTAAATGGTCTATTGATTTCGCATTGATCAGATCCTACAAAGTAATTTGGAGTAATGTCATATTCAGATCCGGCTACAGACAAAGTAAATTTTTTAGGGCAACCATCGAGTGGACCGTATGATGTTTTTTCTTGATTAAAACCGCGGTCAAGCAGTGCTTGTTTAAGTTGTGGTTCGTCAACTAAATAGCTAGCTGGTAAAGTCACTTTATTAACGCCATCAACAGACGGGATTTCTTTTGAAAACCCATCAACAAGTATTGCATGAAGTGGTATTAAAACGTTGTTTCCGACCTTTCTAACTTTGACATGTGCTTTATCTGCTTTTCTATAAAGATAAAGCTTTGGTGCTATGTACACTGCAGGTTTCGTTTTAATGTTGCTTCTTGAGCTGATCGTAAAAGCTTGTACATTTAAATAGCTCGGTAAATTCAGTGATTCCAAACTTGTTTCTTTAAGTTGTTGTTCGACTTTAACACGTCCTTGATCGGTTAAAACTTTTGATTTAACGAGTACAGATGATCCGTATGATTCGTTTTGCTCAGTATAATCAGATTCGCTGAGTGTTTGCTTGCCGGATGATTGGCCTTTGTTGATATGTTCGGTTGTGTTTGTGCCGCTTTGGCAAGATAGAAGGCTCATGGTCAGAGCCGCGGCCGTAGTCGCGTTTAAAATAAAATTATTGAGCCTTTTTGGCAATTTGTTTACAGAATTGCTTGTTTCAGTATTCATAGATCCCCCTTTTGGACTATGTTAGGTCAAGGCAATCCTTGTGCCATTTACGGGGCCGACTAGAATGTTTTATATTTGATTTGAAAACTGATTTTCGGATGATTTCTGATTTTTTGGATTTGGGATCTTGAATATGAGATTTGTTTTTGGGGTGTGAGGGGGGGGGCTTAGTGCTTGGTATTTAGATAATTATTTATGAATTGAAGATTTGGTTTAAGAAATAAAATTTTTCTTATGATTAGTATGGTTAGTTTGATGTCTAGGATTTCGACAGCATGTATGAGTGTATTAAACGTATGCATGTAAGTACTTTTTTCATGAAGATTTTTAAATATTTGTTGATAGGGTTTTTTATCAATTTTTATGATAAACATAGCTTAAAAAGGATGTGAATATGAGAAGTATTATATTTATGTTAATTAATATTCTATGTTTTTCAATTGGAGCAAGTGCTGCAGTGGTATGTTATGAGAGTAGTGATATTAGTGACAATATGGCTAACAAAATGGTTGAAGATTTGTTGAGAAATAAGACTTTCACAAATAAGCCTTATGGCGAGTCTGAACTACTCTTAAATAGCCTCAAGCAAAATAGTGCCTTCCAAACCAATGATGTAGAAAGATCTTCAGATTGCTTTTCATCACCATAGTATAATAAAATTTTACTTATTAAGTTGTACGAGGAATTTATGAAAAAGTTGCTTTTTGTAGCAGCTGTTGTTGTATGTCTTACCATTATTTTCAATGTTTACTTCGTAAATCAACATGGAAAGAGAAATTATGATATGGATGTGAGAGTCGGTGTAGTTTTGGATGAAAAAATTAATACTGTTGACCCAGCTTTAGTTAAGAATTTGTCACAGGCATTTATAGTTAGGAATTTATACACACCATTACTTGATTACGATGAAGATGCTCAGATAGTTTCTGGTCTGGCCGAAAGTTTTGTATGGGATAAAAATAAATTAATCTTAAGCTTTGGCAAAAGGGCATTTACTGGTTCAGGTCACTTAGTTGGTGCAGAAGATGCTTTGATATCTTTAAAGCGTTTGATGATATTAGGTAAGAATACACATGGCAATATTGCCGAATTTGTTTGTAAATCAAAAACATTAAAAAATATAAATGAAACGTGTGATGGATTGTACACTCAATCAGGAAAACTAATTCTTGAGGTATCAAATAGTTATCAAAAAGAACAATTGATGACTTTGCTTTCGTCAGTAGATTACAGAATTATACCCAAAACAGCATTAAATCTTGAAACATTGAAAATTGAAAATTTTAGTGAGACGTCTGGGCCTTATCATTTAGATAATAATGATGATATGGTTTTACTTGCGAACAAGCATAACTATTTGAACAACTCTACTATGCCAAAGAAGATTATTTTGGTACAGCAAAAAGGTCGTGATCCTATCGATTCATTTATTAAGAATGAAATTGATGTATTGCCTTCGTTTATTCCTTTAACTAAGGGAGATATTGATAAATTGGATTCTTCCGGCGTGAGGTTTGAAGTTGATAAGACTCATGATATTAGTGTGGCGATGTGGGTGTTTAGTGAAAAAGCGCAGAAAACATTTACCGCTGAAGACAGATTGAATATTTCTCGTAAGCTATACGATTTATTAGGAAATAATAGTAGTGCATATAGCAAAAATACTATTGAATTTTTTCAAGATTTTGGGGAAGGCTTTTTAAAACCTAGTCAAATTTCTGAAATTGAAAAAATGAGGATTAGTTCAATTTTGAAGTTTAACAAAAATGTTTCTGTTGCTATCAGGGGATTTTTAAATATCAATGCTGATTCGTTTTTTAAGAAAAATACAAATTTCAAACGTATAGATATTAACACGCATCCGTTAAATTTGAGTGAAAATGAAAGACCGGATGTCTTTTTTGGAATGGCGGACGTAGCATATAAATCTACATATTCTATTATGAGTTATTATATACGATACGGTGTTTTTGGTATCTTTAACAAAGATGCAAATGATTGGCTAGAAAAGTATAGTAATACTGAGGATCTTGATAAGAGGAATCAATTAATAAACGAGTTGCATTTTTTCGGTCTAAAAAATGTTTCTTGTTTTCCTATATCGGTAGGTCCATACATAACAGTAACTCGTAATGGATGGCATTCTAGAATGAATAAATATTTTTCCATTACGAGACTCTGGACGTTGAACAATGAAAGATAATTCTGTTTTTTTTAACTGGCTCACAGCAAATCATTCTAATTTAAATTTAGTTTTAACAGATTTGACTTGGGTAAAAAATTGGGGTGCTGACTTTTATGATTATCAGGCATCAATTAATTTAAATGGGAATATTTATTTGGGTAGGGGTGTTGATAAGGTTTCTGATTTAGCATTGATAAAGTCTGTAGCTGAGTCTTTGGAGAGGTCTTTAACGCCCTCAGGGCAAACATCTTCTGGTATTGCGGTTCATACCAATGAAAATGAAGCTGCACGTAATGCTATCAATGAGCTGGTAGAGCATGAGTTGTTTTTAAGCTATTTCAATAGTAAAAAAAACATTCCTATATTAAAACGACCTGACAGAATATACGGAACGGGTGAATCATTAATACAGCGTAATTATCAAAAAACTGATTTTTTTTGTATGGGTTTTTTTAAAGAAAGGTATTTTGTTGTAGCTAAATATGATTTTGGTGACGGATTTATACTTGGATTGGGCTCACATGATGACTGTGCATTAGCCTGTGAAAAGGCTTTTTTTGAATTAGTAAGGAAGTTGTCATTTTATTTAAAGAACCCACCTGTGCCCTTAACTTTAGAGGATTTTAAGAATACACAACATCATACTTTTGAGCATCATAGGCTATTGTCCATAAGTAAAGACTATGCATCGCGAGTATCTTTTTTGTTTGAAGATAAGCCTGACTCAAAATTTATTGAGTTCTTTTATTCAATAAATGTTGAAACCTTACAGTGGGACTCTATTTTAAGAGAGCTTAATGTGCCATTATATGCTAAAAGGGCTATATCTAATAACATAAATAAGCTGTATGTAGGTATGCCAACATTTCTTAATCAGGTAGGTGTAGAAGCTATACCTCATCCTTTAGGTTGAATGAAATATGACTTTCGATAATGAGATCCGTAAAATAAATATTAGAATGATTACCATTATTGTAGTTTTATTATTTTTATCATCATTTTCTGGATTATTTGTTGAGTTTTTAATTAAAAATGCAGCGGCAAAATCAGCGGCAATAGCAATGCGTGAAGACATTATATTAGGGAACTTTCAAAAGGTTCGATCTGGTTTTGCTGCTGTAAAATCTGATTTTAGTTTTATTAAGTATGTTGATTTAGCTACATCTAGAGAATTTTTATTAGGCGAAAATTATATAAATTTCCATATTAAGATAGTTGTGCCAGTTTATTTAGATGAATTAGGAAGTTATACCCATGGGGTATTCTTTTTTTATTATTCACCATTTAAGACCGTTTTTATAACACTTACAATTTGGTTGTTTTCAATGCTAATAGTTTTTCGGGTTTTTCATACTCATAAACAAAAGGTAAAGGATGCATTTGATAAAAAGATTGAAATTGAAAAAAGTGTTAACATAGCTCAAATTGCTACGCAAGTGGCACATGATATTAGATCTCCTTTGTCTGTTTTGAATTTAGTTAGTAGTAATATTCAGTATGAAAGAGATAGTGAAAATATAGAACTAATGAAATCAGCTATTAAAAGAATTGAAGTTATAGCTGAAGACTTATTGAGAAAAGATTTTAGTGCAGCAAATTTTAATTCTGATGAGTCTGTTGTAGATTGTTTGGCGAAAATTGTTCGTGAAAAGCAATTTCTTATTGATAAGGACAATAAAAAGATACTAATTAAGTATAATGTTCTTACATCTGTAAACTTTAAGCCTAAAATTATGATTCAAGATTTAGAAAGAATTATGTCAAATATACTGAATAACTCCATAGAGTCTTTGCATGGTTCAGTTGATGGTTTGATTGAAATCAAACTATTTGCTTCCGATAACTCGATAAACATACTAATTCGAGACAACGGTACTGGTATGCCAGAAAATATTTTGAACAAAGTCGGAACTAAAGGTTTTACTTTTGGTAAAAAGCAAGGGAGTGGTTTGGGGTTATATTCCGCTAAAAAAATTATAGAGAATGTCGGTGGTCATTTTAATATAACTAGTCGTGTTGGTGTGGGAACTGAGATACAAATACGAGTATAAAGTTAAAAAATCAATAATCCAACCAAACTAATGTATTAGCGGAGTATTTGATTTTCTCATCGGGCGATGATCTGCTTTTGTATTTAGGATATGCGACACCGTCAGCTAACTGAACTCTGTCTGCATTTGCTGGCGATATGTTATTGATGATTCGCTCTGCTTCGAACCATTCGCCATATTCTTCTTTCCAGTCTTGACCTTTACATTCATGAATACGAAAATATTTTTTGCAATTATTAGGATTGTTTTTTTCGCAAACGTCTTTAATTCCAGATATTGTTGTCGAATGTAAACTAAGGCATAGATCGCCATCTTCTTTACTTTTTAAAACGCACGCATCATTTATAATTATAGGTTTTTGTTGTTTTAAAGTGTCTGTTATTTTGTTAATTAAATCATGTGCAGTTAGTTCTTCTGGATTTTTAGGATAAGACATTATTTCTTTAGGTTTTGGAAATTTTTTAAGCTGATCATAGCAATTTCCAAAGAGTGCTACATATAAAAACGTTGCAAATGTTTCTTGTTTAAGAGCGCCTAATATTTTAGTTTCAAGTTGGACTTTGCCTAAATCATATATTTGTGAGGCTAGTTGCGTAATGCAATCTTCGCACAATTCATTAGCGGTATTAGGGTCTTTTAAATCTGGTGGTTGTGTTTGGTTTAGTTTTAGTTTTATTCGAGCATTGTTATATTGTTCTTCTAATGCTTTAAATATTGGGTCTGATTTTTTTTTGTCAAAGATGCCTTTACGATTTGGATCTTTAAAATTAATACTATTGGCAAATTGATCAAATGGATAACATGAATCTGTATATAGTTCAAAATTAGCGTTTTTGACATTTTTTAAAATATTATAAGGATCACCGCCAATAAAATCAATAGCAGTGTCAGGCAAATATTTTGGCGAAATCATGCTATTTTTAGCGTTAAATTGACCGCTTGCCCTTAAAATATCTGGTCTGCCGTAATCATTTTGCGCAAAAAGTCCTAATAAGTTAACACGCTCATTGTTGTTAACCGTTTTGTCATCGCTACAGTTTTTTATTTTTTTAATATCACATTCCATTTTTTGAATAACTGTGGCAGGGCCACAAGCGCTGCATAGGCCCTGTCCATCCATATTTCTGACTGCGGGCATATTGTTAACAGTTATTACATTTTTTTCAGTGTAGTTTGTTGAATAATTTTTCGAATTATCAATTTGCTTGTAAAATGCCCAGGATGCGTTTTTAAGATAAGATTCGTCAGAAATTTTGCTAAAATTAAATTCGCCGTCATCGGCTGTTGACGCTAGGCTAGACCAAAGGCTTATTGCAATCACTAATGTTAGTTTCATATGACTTATAGTGATATATTTTAACTGATGAAAAAAGTTTTTTGTTTATTAAAAACTACAAATCAATACTTAATGTTAGTCATCATGTGTATTAATGGTACCGTTAGTGCTCAAACTGCTGCTCAAAATGATATTAAGCTTTTATATAAAAATCATAATAAGTCTTTATTTCGAAACTCATTAAATCAAAGCTTATCAATCGAAAAAAACAGTCAGTTTAATTATTATTTATTTCAAAAAAACGAGTATTCAGTCAGAATTATAAAATCACCATTAAAAACGCAGACTATTTTTAATAAGATCAAAGATGGATATGAATATAATATTGTTCTGAATCATTTTCTTAAAAATAATATTAAAGAAATTGGATTGGTAGCATATAAAGTCGAAAAAAGATTTTATCAAAATAACAGTAAGTGTGAAAGTTTTAGCCGGCCGAATTTTTCAAAGCTTACTAATTCGATGAATGAACTAAATGAAGTTGATTTTAGACAATTTTTTGATTTTGCCAAATGTGACAATGTTGATGCTAGCGTGCAGCGCAAATTTATCAATAACTTTAAAAATTCTTTAAATGCCAAAATAAACGAAATCGTTGAATGTGAAAAAAATCCTAAATTAGAACAGATTAAATCAGCAAATCAACAGATATACGCTAGGTTTACTGGTTACGCAAATCAGTTGGTTGATTTGACAGAAGATCTAAAGGTTTCTAACCGAAAAACTAAGTTTGTCTGCGATAATACTCTAAAAGAAGAAGCAAGTATTGTTCGAGAGAATGATAAACAGGTGATTAATTTTCGACTGGATTCAGAAAATCTTAGCCAACCTGTGGGACAGTTTGATAAGATTCTAGATGTCATATTTAATCATGAATTAATACATAGCTCGACTCAGGAAAAGAATAAGTGTGTTTCTGAAGCATCAGTTGAAGCCATATCTAAGTTGTGCTATTTTTCTGATCAAGAGATTGCAAAATATGGAAAAGCTGATTTATGTAAAGAAATAAAGGGTTCGAAGTCTTTCGTTGGCTCAAATGCAGAAGTTAGTCTTAATAATAGATCCAACGATAGTAATGGTGATTTTGGTCTTACCGAATCTACTTCCTCAAGCCAAATGACCGACGCCCCGACAGCACTAGTACGAAACCAAAACACAACAGCAGCAGCCAACCTCGCGCGTACAGCGCAGGCTGAGGTTTCAGAAATTCCTGCGATTGCGAACCGTATTGCAGAACAGGTTTCTGAATACCCAAATGTAAATCCAACGAATCAACAGCCATCTCCGCCTTTGTCGGATTCGACAAGAGGGTCTGTTAACACAGCAATGAGTTCACTTAATAAAATAGGTGATGGTTTTTCTGCCTTTATAGACAAGTTATCTAATCAATCAGCTCAGGGCTTAGCGCAAGCAGCAGTTGCTGGTGGCGCTGGTGCAGCAGCTATCGGCATAGCACAGCAGGCACTGAAACCAACAGCATCCTCAGATGTTGCCATTTTAAATACTAAAGGTGTTGAGTCTCAGTTAAATCCATTTCAACCAAGCAGTGACTTTAATAAGCCAGCCGCTACTGATCAAATTGTTGATCCAGCAACATTAGCTCAAATGAATGCTTTAGCATCCAAAAGTATGAACGAATCAAGCAAAAATAGCGCAGATGCTAACCAAAAAGTTGATACGACCAGAGCTCAAATTGCGACCGTTAACACGACTAGCACAGCAAACGGAATGGCCGCATTACAAAATACATCAGCTGACGGCAAAGTTAGCGAGTCACAAGCACGTACTATTGCTGCAGTTGGAAGTGCTTCACCGATTAATATCCAACAACCACAAGCTAATGTGGTGACTTCTAACTCAGCCGTATTGAACTCATCAAAAGTGGCGCGGCTTCTGACTGATACCAGAATGAATTCACTTAAAGGTGATAATTACAAAATCATTACTCGGTACTACGGCGAAGAGCAATTCGCTAATGTTCTAAAAGATCGTAAAACTGTTGTGATCGATAAAGACAACAACCGTATTGTTGGCGATGCTGTGTCAGCCAGAAATTGTTTTCAAGATACAGGTGCCGAAATTGTTAAACTTAAAGCATGTCCACAAAAATAACTAAATTTGGAATACATCATGATATGGCAATAATATTGAAAATTATAAAAAGAGTAAAAAGTAATAATCAAATATTTAAATTTAGAAAAAGTATTTTACAATTAGTGATCGTGAGTTTTTCGATAAGCTCTTTAAATATTTCGAAAGCTTCGGCCGATGAAACTAAGTCTGAGCAAAACAGCAAGCTCACAAGCGTGAATGCAGCAAAATCCAAAAAAATTATTTTCAAACAAGTTCCTTCAGTTAAGCCAGGTGAATTTACTTATTTTTACAACGAAGATTATCAAATTTTTACAACTCAAAAAATAAACAACATAGCTTACAGCCATCATTGCTTTAAGACGAAAAAACCTGATTGTGAAGCTATAAGGCTATCAACACTGAATAATATCACAATTAAATTAACAAATCCTGAAATGCAAAACTATGCATCGGCCTATTGTTCTGAAATTTATGGTAAAAATATGATCGCTTTCGATCACGAAAAAAAAGAGTACAATTTTTGTCGTTTTCAAGATGGGTCTCTTGTGGCGTCGTGGGCTTTGTACAAAGCGAAGAACCCTAAAATCAATGTGGATTATAAGTAAACTTACGGTAATAAAAGAAAGTAAGATCATAAATGAAATACATCAGAGATATTCTACGCGTAACAATATTTGTTTTGCTCATATATACTCCAATTATTTGGTACACGACGCAAAAAATATTAGATAGAAAGATATTAGAAGAAAATCATCTTACGGCTCAGTTATTAGGGAACATAAGTGGAACAGTCACGCGGTTGCTTAAAGAAAATCGTATATCAGAGATCTGTCAAACACTTGGTGCAGAGTATGATGTGCGTAATTTAGTTTCGTACAGAGTTCAATCCTCAGATCAGGGTGAATGTTTAGCTCCACAGGATAATTTATATGTTCCTCAAAATCTTGGATTCAGTACTTATAATAACGCTTACTATTACCGAGCGAAAGATAAAGAAGTTGACTGGTTTATATCTGTTGAGATGTCGAAAAAAATTGAGTATTGGGATGCTATTTTAAATTATTCTAAATTACGTCAATCTTTGTTGCATGATTTGTTTACAGTGGTTTACATCATCTTTACGTTCGTATTTCTAGCTGTTTTAGTTTTTGCAAATTCGATTCAACAGCGGTTTAAAAGACAAGGCCGAAATCCTTTGTGGCTTAGAGTTATTAAAAAAATATTTGGTTTTTTACAGTTACAAGATTTGCGTATTTTAGATTTAGCAACAAAAGAAATTATTCAAGAAGTCGATCGACTTGAAAAAGATATTGATTTGCTAGAGACATCTCTAGAGTACAGTATTTTAAACGAAATTAAGCAAAAATCAAAATCGATACCATATACTTTTATCGGTACTGTTGCTAAAGTTGATATTAATGGCTTTTCAAAAGTTATTGCTTTAGGTGATAAGACGGGCACACAAAGGTTAACGCAGAGTTTAGAGCAGTTTGGTTGTGAATTACTTTTTCGCTATCAGGGACTTTTTGAAAAATCAATTGGTGATGAGATTGTTGTCGTTTTTAAAGGAAAAGATTCTGATAAACTAGCAACTGCATTTTGTCGTGATCTGATGCGTGAATTTTCTGATTTAGAGTTTGATTTTAATGCGGGTCAAGAAAAACGTCAATTTACTCTTAAAAGTGCAATCAGTTCTTCAGAAATTGTTTTTAGTAAAAGAATTTCAGGATACGGATTTTCAGGTGATGCTTTAACTTTTACAACAAGGCTTATGGATGTTGTTCAACTTAAAGATCGAAATGTTTTATCTATTCTTAAAAATCAAGCTGATCCAATTGAGTATCTTATTAAAGTGCCTCAAGATGTTCGTACTTTTGAATTTAAAAACATGAATTCTCAATCGGGGTATTGGGTTGATCAGTTTAAAACGATTCAAGAATGTTATGAATCGGCTGAGAGTTCGCTGATCTATTTTAGATCGAACTCGGATATTCTGTTTTTACTGCAAAAAGTACAAACAGAGGTTTCAATTGATAAAGTTAATGTGATTTTAGATTGTTTATCTAAAATCACATTACGTGAAACAATTTCGCAAATAGTGAGTGCTTATATTCAAAGTATTATTATATTTGAACAAAAAGCAGTGGCTAACGAGCGTTTTGTTATTAGCTTTACATATTTAATTACTGAAGGAGCTCGTTTGGTTCCGGCCAGTGCCTGGACTCAAGCGTGCACGGATTGTTTGTTGTCAGTTTCAAGGCGAATTGATGGACGTGTTAATGCGGCAATAGTTGAAGTTTTAATTGAGAAAAATTTATTTCAAACAGTTAGCCTTCATCATGATACATTCTTATTTCCTGGGGATCAGTCATATAGAACTCGTGGTAATTTGTTGATTAATCAAGCTTTGCAGCATCTTGATCAGGATGTTCTTTCTAAAGTTATAAATATGATGAACTCTAAAGTAGTGCTTGAATCGCACACGGGTATTTACTGTGCATGTCATATATCGCAGTATTATCAAGCCTATAATCCTGCTGAATTATTAATTTATAACAAGCATGATCAGATTATCGAGCAATTACAAGTTATCTTAAATGAGAAAAAAGCTCAAAATAACACAGCTATTATTTCTGATCGACTAGCTGAAATGATTCAGAAAACATTAGTTAAGTATATTAGACAAAGAAAAAGCAACTCATAAAGTTGAAGTTAGGAAATAACAAATGAAAATCGAAAAACTAAAACTTCATTTTCATCCAAAATGTCAGTTCGAACAGCTGAAGCTAACCCCCATACAACAGGAGTACTTAGCAGGATTGCGAAACCAAGAATCAGTTTCAGAACTCGTCATACGATACATTAACATGGGGTGGTTAGTTGATTTTAATTCGCTGTATAGTCTGATTCAATTTTTGGCATTAAATCATTGGATCACGAATCCAGAAGTACATCATTATTTTCAAAACATCCAAATTAAAAATCAAACACAACCTCATATTCATCAAAACACACACAATGAATCAATCAGTGTTCATGAATCAGCATACCGCTCTGAAGAGTTGTTGCAATTTCCATTTTTAAGATCTTTACCCCAAGCTTTGGCATTACAGCTTTTGTCGCAAGCACATATTAAGCAATTTAAAACTGATCAGTTTATTTGTCGGGAAGGGCAAAACAATCGAGAATTATATATATTATTAAAAGGTGAGGCCTCTGTTTACCGTGAAAATCAAGGACACCATCAGTTTTTAAGCTTTTTGCCAGCAGAAAGTGTATTTGGCGAAGCTGCATTCTTTTTGAATGAAAAAAGAACAGCAAGTGTTGTCTCTGTGAAAACATCTGATGTCCTGATCATTCCTTACCAAGCAGATATAATGGAAAAATACTTAAACCAAGATAAAGCCAGTCAAGTTGTTCAGCGTTTTTGGATACAACATGCACTTTTAAAATCTGATTTTTTTAAAAATTTCCCGAGTGATTGCTTAGATGCATTAACTTTTTCGGGTGTCATAAAGTCTTTAAAGCCCCACCAGGTCTTATTTCAAGAGGGGCAGGTAAGTTTTGCCGCCTATATTTTAATTCAAGGTCATCTCGAAGTGTTGCAAAAGCAAAAAGTTATTAATCGCTTACATCAGGGATCATTCATTGGTGAAGTTTCTTTAATGGCCAATGCGGGTTTACGTTCAGCCACTGTAACAAGTGTATCAGAGTCTTTAGTTGTTGAGTTTTCACGAGATGATTTTTATAACTTACTGAGCCAGAACTTGTATTTAGCTAAAGAAATGCAAAGCCTGGCTTTAGCACGTATCGATCAAGATAAAAAACGACAAAAAATATAAACAATACTCTGGGCAGTTGACAAAAAAAGCAATTCATTGATTTAATGTGTCGTCTAAATGACACATGCAAGGAGCAAGTCAATGGCAACATCTCAAGGATATTCTCATTCGAATAACAACTCTAAAAATAAATTAGTTGTTTCAAAGTTTGGTGGAACCTCAATGGGTGATGCGGCTTGTATGCTAAGATCTGCAGAAGTGTCAGTTAATCAAGGTTCTTATCTTGTCTGTGTGTCAGCAACATCTGGCACAACTAATCAATTGCTCGCAATCGGTCAATCTGCAGCCCTCGGTGAAACAGAAAAAGTTTCTTTGATGATCGATGAGTGTATTAAAAAACATATACAAATTGCAAAAGATTTAGAGCTGACGGACATGTCTGAGATGAACTTGTTATTCGAAGAAATGAAGTCAATTTCAAAAGGCATGGAGCTTTTAAAAGACTCATCAGCAAGAGCTATGGATATTTTGGTGAGTCTTGGTGAGAGAATGTCTTCGGTTTTATTTGCGCAAGCTTTTCGTCTTGTCTTAAAAAAACGAAATATTAAGTTGAATGTGGTTTTGGTTGATGCTCGTCAGATTATAACAACCGATGACCAGTTTGGAAAAGCCAAACCTGATATACGTAAAATTGCTGAAAACTGCCACGAGTACATTTTATCAAATTACAATGCTGATCAATTTGTTTTAGTGACTCAAGGTTACATCGGTCGCAGTCATTCGGGACATTCGACAACTCTTGGTCGTGGTGGCAGTGATTACTCAGCTGCATTATTTGCCGAGGGTTTAAATGCGAGCGAACTCGAGATTTGGACTGATGTGCCAGGCATAGCCACAACTGATCCTAGAATCTGTGCGCAAGCAAAATCAATTGCTGAAATTTCATTTAAAGAAGCTTCTGAGATGGCCATTTTCGGAGCTAAAGTTTTACATCCTGCGACTGTAGAGCCCGCAATGCGAAAAAATATTCCAGTTTTTGTTGGATCAAGTTTTGATGCGAATATGAAAGGGACTTGGGTACGTAAAGAGGTGGCCGATACTCCGCTTATGCGAGCTTTAGCATTACGTAAGAACCAATCACTCGTGACACTATCGACGCCAGAGATGCTACAAACGCATGGTTTTTTGTTTAAGATATTTAAAGTCTTTAATGATTACAAAATTTCAATTGATGCCATTACGACATCTGAAATTTCGGTCTCTGTGACAATAGACGGTGAAATAAAATCAAATGCTACGTTAATAGAAGAATTGGAAAAATTTGCCGAAGTTAAAATTGAAGATGGGTTTAGCTTGGTCTCTTTGATCGGAAATAATATTAATCACACAGCAGGTTTGGCTAAAAAAATATTTACGGCAATAGAGGATATTAACGTTCGCATGATTTGCCTTGGTGCGAGTAAGCATAATTTCTGTTTTTTAGTGGATGCTGTTCATGGAGAAAAAGCTATTCAGCGTTTGCATGCTGAGTTTATTCATTAATTGATCTATGTTAATATTGCTCATGACTTGTTAAGAATCTGTAATGATGTTTCATATTGATCCATTATGAGTGTTCGAATTTTAGATTAAAAACTTTAATCTGTTGAAATACTTTTTGTTGTTTATAAAAAAGAGTTAATTAGTGCTCAACATTAAATTATTTTATGCCGTTAAGTTAAATAGATTTTTCAAATTTAAATCTCTGAAAGATCTTAGAATAGGAAACTTAAATGGCTGTCAAACCTACACTTGCAATCGTTGATGATGAAAAAGATATTTTGGATTCATATATTGAAATTTTTGAAGACCAGTATGTCGTTAAGCCTTTTTCAAATGTAACAGAATTTTTAACATTTTTAGGTCAGCATAAGCCAAACGAAGTGCCAATAGACATTTTGGTGACAGATTATAAATTGGAAAAAAATAGAACAGGTCTGGATATGATTGAGGCTGCTTATAAAATGCAGTTCGAAATTCCTTTCATTTTGATGTCAGGATATTTGGATAAAGACTCAACTATTCGAGCGAATAATCTTGGTGCTCATCGTATTTTAGAAAAACCGTTTGAGCCAGATTTGCTGGTTAAAGAAGTTGAAAGTTTACTTTTAGAAAATCAACTAGATGAAATTCAAAATCATGCTAAAAACATTTCAATGAAGCTTAAAAATTTATTACGAATGTTTGATACTTTGGTTTCTGATAGCGCTGTTCAACCTAAAGCTAATGAAATATTTAAAGCCTTGATCGTGCAAGATCAGGAAGATGCTGCACCATACGCTGAAAAAGGATTAAGCTCTTATTTGCAAGATGTAGATCGTGAGTTATATAGATATATTAAGCTTGAAGAGATTCTACGTAAGCAAATCAAGGCTAAAGAGGAACGAGAGAAAAAAGCCGCGTAGTTTTTTGAGTTAGTTTTTATCTAAAATTTGAATAAAAAAAGATTCGCCGCATAACGCGGCGAATTGTATTTTGGGCCTATTTTTTATACACAAGTATAAAAAGAACTAATAGTTCATAAAATCTATAATTATTTTAAACCATCTAGAGCATTTATTTTGCTTTTCGAGCCGAGTCTTTTGTTTACATAAATTTAAGGTAATTTCACTTTTTTGTAAGAAGTAAAAAAGTTGTAAATATTTTAAAAATCATTTTGCAACCAGTTCCAAAATGGGTTCAAATCCTTGCAACCGATCAAAGTCTAGTTAAATTAAGGTTTAAATTATTAACTTTATAGTATTTAGCTTTAATAGACCAGATACGAGATCTACTCAGGAAAGAGGGGATTTATGAAAGTTTCAGTTCAAAAACAAATAAACCAAGTTGGTTTTATGAAAGCCGCGATACTAGCAGCATCATCTGTTTTAGTGTTGTCGACTCCGGTTTTGGCAAAAGATAGATATTTAGTTATTTACAAAAGCTCTCAAGGTTATAAAGCCATGAATAACTATATGAACTCTGAAGCTGCAAACCCTTCTGTTAGATTAGAAGATTCATTAACATACATTAACGGTATGGTTTTAACTTCTCAAAATCCTACTCAAATCGAAAACTTAAAAAACCATCCTGAGGTTGCAGTTGTTGAGCGCGAAATTTTCAGAGCGTTACCAAAACCAGTTAATGGTTTTCGTCCAACATTAGCAGCTCAAACTTTACAACAAGATGATCAAGTGACTGATGCAGCAGCTGTTACAGTTCCTGTTTTAAAAGAAAATTATGCTACTCCATGGGGAATTATGGCAGTTCATGCTGGTGAGGCATGGGATAAAGCTCAAGCTGGAGCTAACGCTAGAATTCTTGTTTTGGACACAGGTATTGATCCACAACACCCAGCTTTGAAATCTAATTTTGAACAAGGTCGTAACTTTTTTCAAAGTGATGCTGGTCCAAATCCTGACGATTTTATCGATAAAGAAGGTCATGGAACACATTGCTCAGGTACGATTGCTGGTGCATACAACGATCAAACTGGTTTTACTGGTGTTGCTCCATTAGCTAAATTATTAATGGGCCGTGTTTGCGGTGATTTAGGTTGTTCAAATATCGCTGTTGCTCAAGGTATCAACTGGGGTATCAAACAAAAAGTTGACGTTATCAGTATGTCATTAGGTGGACCACAAACTTCTTCTGCAGAGCAAATGGCTGTAGCTAATGCTGAAGCTGCTGGAGTAGTTGTTGTTGCAGCATCTGGTAACAGTGCTGGTGACCAAGGTTATTCATCTGATAAAGCTAAATGTAGCAAAATGCAAAACTGCGGTGTGAGCTATCCAGCGGCATTACCAAATGTTATCGCAGTTGGAGCAGTTGATAGTACTTTAGCAAGAACTTCATTCTCTCAATTTGGCCCAGAATTAGCGATTGTTGCGCCTGGCGCAGCGGTTGTTTCATCTGTACCGCGTGGAACTGGCCGTGATTCAATCGTTGAAATCACTGTTGGTGGTCAAGCTACTAAAGTTAAATCTTCTGCTTTTGCTGGTACAAAATTATTTTCATCTCCTAAAGTAGGTGATTTAGTTGTTGCTGGTTTAGGTAAGCCTGAAGATTTCTCTAAAGTGAACGTAGCTGGTAAAATTGCGCTTGTTCGTCGTGGCGAAATCAAGTTTGCTGATAAAGTAGCAAATGCTATGGCAGCAAAAGCAATTGGTGTTGTTATTTACAATAACACAGGTGGATTGATGCAAGGTTCGATCACTGAAGATGGTTCAGAGCTTAATGTTGCAGTTGTTATGATTGAAAAAACAGTTGGTGAAGCATTAGTTGAAAAAATGAATGCTGGCCAAGTTGCTTCGGCTTCAGTTGTTACTTCAGCATCAGATTATGCTATGTTTGATGGTACATCTATGGCGACTCCACACGTAGCGGGTGTTGTAGCATTGATTAAATCTGCTAATAAAAAACTAACTCCAGCGCAAGTTAGAATGATCATCAAACAAACGGCTGCTCCATTGGGACCAAATACGACAAATGAATATGGTTCTGGTTTAATCCAAGCTGATAAAGCAGTTCAGATGGCAGTTGGTTTATAGTTTCGAAAATAAATATAAAATATATTTAAAAAAGGGAAAGCTTGGCTTTCCCTTTTTTTTTGAATTAAGCTTAGAGTAAGTACGATATGATGAGACTTAAATCTTGCGAGTCGACTTTATCATAGTATAACGCTGGATCACTTCCGATTGTGTAGTTAGCTCCAGAAATTTCTTTATAAGTGCTGACATTGTATTGAATATTAAGCCCAAAACGATGAAATGGATAAAGAGCTATGCCAGCTATATAGCTAGATCCACTAAGTTTAAATCCTGTAAATGTTGAGCTTGTAATGGCTTCAAAATTATTTGTTGGTGCATAACCTAAGTATATTTTCATTGAGTCCATTGCGCTCACACCAAGTTGAAAAGACCCAATGAGATGAGTAAAATCAGGTTTGGGTGTAACAGTTGGATCTAATTCGATTTGTCCTTTGCTGTACTCGCCAGCTATGCCAAGGCTTACGCCAGTTGATGAGTATAAAAGTAATTTGAGTGAAGCCGTTGGGGCGCCAGCGTACAATTTAGTTATAAGTTTTGTGTTCTTATCTGTGAGTTTGATGATCTCTTGCTTGTAGCCTAATCCCGGCTCGATGATAAAAGCAGCGCCAAAGCAATTAAGTGATGTAAATGCTGTGATCAAGCAAGCAATAAACAGGGTTGGTTTTGTGAAAAATGAGTTGAGAAAAAATTTATTTGTCATAATTAAACCTTGTTTGCATTTGTATTATTATGTCAGTTTCGATCGTGATTTGATACAGAACTTAAGTCGAGCTTTTGTGGTGTGCTGAGTAAAGTCAGATCATCATCTTTGTCTTGAAAAAAGCTGCAGTTTTAAAGTAGAAGAAATGCATGAGCTATACATCGCAAAATATTGATTATTCTGATAAAAATCTATTTTATAATGAGGTTGTAAAAGAACTCGAGTATCATCTCGATCGGTATTGGTTCACAAACTTATCGCAAGCATCAGCTTTGTTATTTGATGTTTTACCTGATGTTAATTGGGTTGGGTTTTATTTATTTAAAGATCAAGAATTAGTGTTAGGGCCATTTCAAGGAAAACCGGCTTGTATGCGAATTAAAATTGGGCGCGGTGTTTGTGGTACGTCTGCTGAACAGAAACAGACTATCGTTGTTGCTGATGTTGATAAATTTCCTGGGCATATAGCATGTGATAGTGCATCGAGGTCTGAGGTTGTTATTCCTTTAGAAAAAAATGGACAACTCATTGGTGTGTTAGATGTTGATTCGCCAAAGCTTGCTCGTTTTGATCAACAAGATGCTTTAGGGTTAAGACTTTTGGCTGATGTGATTTTAAATAAGACTGATTTTACAGGAATTTAAAATCATAATTGATGTCATGGCATCAACTCAAAAACAAAGTTACATTTCGGGATTAAGATCTCAGTATCATTCACTTAATTCAGATGATCGCTTTAAAGCTATAGTCAGCTTAGCCTCTGAAAAAAACTCAGATTCTGTGCGAGAATTAATTCATGTGTATCATGAATGCGGTTGGCGAGAAACGAAGTTTCAAATTTTAAAAGTATTGTCAGCTCATGCAGACATGCGTTGTTTGGATTTTTTGTTTGATGTTGCTTCACAGAGTCATGATTTGCCACTAGCAGAAGCTGCGATCTTTACTTTAGGTGAAACAAAAAGTTTTTTAGCCTCAAAGTTTTTGGTTGAACTGTATGTTTGTGGTGATGAGACTTTAAAACCAGCTTGTGCATTGTCTCTTGGAAAATTAGCCGATAGATCTTTACTTAAGACCTTTTTATTAGATTTAGCCAAAGCCTATAAAGGCCAACAAAATCTTTTGGTTAAAAATTTAGTTTTATGCTTAGGTGAGCTTAAAGCGCTGCCTTCTGTTGATTTACTTATGCAGATTGCTCAAAATAAAATGTATCGAGATATCGCACTAAGTGCTCTTGTAAGTCTTGGCAAGATAACTAAAAAAGCTACAGTATTTGATGAGTTAGAGAATTATTTTAAAAATGATTCTTTTGAATTTCAAATTTTTAATAATGCCAAAAATCAATGTCTATTTCGTAGCGATTGGAAACTAGAAGACTATTTAAATAAAATCATTAAAAGTGATCAGTTTCATCCAGCTTTACTTTTAGAATTTAATGCTTTTACAAGTGATGAATTGCAATTAGCACTCGATTTATTAGCTGAATCAAAACAATTTGATAAAATTTTTTATATTTTAAGCCGTATAGAGTCTGATGAAATTCCTCGTTTTTATAAAAAATACTTTGATTTAATGTCTACAGCGGGTTTGGATTTTGAACCAGCTTTTCTTGAGAGTATTTGTTACCACCAGAGCGCAGGTCTTGTCGCTTTATTGCCTGCGTTACATAATGCTAAAAATGTATCTTGTTTAAAAGCGCATTTATTTTGTTCAACTCAACCTGAAAAAATAATTCGTGAATTATTAAATCAAGACTTTTTTAAATCTGACGGTCCGGCTCAAATAGCACAGCTTAATGTTATTCACGAGTATTTACTAACATGTAAAGCCAATCATAAAAAAATGAATCTTATCCTAAAAGAATTAGAAGATTTTATTTTAAAACTTAAGATTGATGCTAAAAATCAGAATTTTAAAATAAAAGATGCATCATTAAGTGTTGATAAAATTGTTTATGCAAGACTCGTGAGACTCTTAGGACATTTTAAAGCAAGATCAAGCAAGCTTAATAGCGAAATAGCTAGCCACAGACATGATTTAGATCTGAGATCGAGCGTATATTTTTATTTTGAAAATGTTGAGTCGGCTTATTTTTTGAACGAGATAGATTCAAATTTCACGGCAATTGAATCGGATCAGGCTGTATCCATTTTAAGAGTCTTGTTGCAAAATTCGCAAGATTCTAAAATATCAAAGAATACAGAAGCTTTTCTTAAAAAAATGATGACAGTTAAAAATCACGAAGATCTAGAAATTGCCTTACTTAAGACGATAACTCATTTTAAGATGACTCAGTTTAAAGATTATGTTTTAAGCTTAGCTCAGTCGCCGAGTTTAATCACGCAGTTTCACGTTGTTTTAGCTTTACAAATTTTTAGTGATGAAACGCTAGCGGATAAGTTATCTGTATTTTTATTATCTAAGTCTGCATCGCTATCGGGAAGAGCATTGGATGCATTACTTAAACTTCCAGGAAATCGGGCTAAAAGATTAGTGTTTGAGTATTTGCAAGATTCATATGGTCAGATTGATGTCGTTCGAAAAGTTATCCGGGATTTCAGGCCACCAGAAAATGATACAGATTATTTTATTAATCAAGTTCAGGATATTATTAAAAAAATTGAAATTGATGTTAAAAACACAAACAGCAACAGTGATGTTCTGGTGTTATTGCAGGAATTTAAAATTGATTTAATTCAAAATCAAAAAAGTTATTCTTTAAATAAAATAAAACCGACTGATGCTGATTTGGTGGCCATTGATAACGAATTTGAAAAATTAATACCAGCGTATATACATTTTGACGAGACTTCTAAATCAGCACTGCGTTCTGCTGAAGTACCATTTAAACATCCTGAACTATTCGATTCATTTGTTGATAAGTCAAGTATAGTGCTTGGTTACTCAAAAGCAATTGATATAGTTTTAGAAAAACAACTGGGTAAAAAAATTTTACAACCAAAATTAGAATCTAAACTCAGTGAGTTTCAAAATGTACTACACTCATTAGGTTTACAAGAGGACTATCCAGCAGGAGAAAAAGTTATCAAACTTTTGCAGTTAGATAAGCAATTTACAATGAACACTTTGTCCGTTCATAAGATGGGGCTCATTGCTAAAGGTTTTTTATCAAACAAAATACTCAATGAACAATTTAAAATATTAGATGGTTTAAGAGCGTGGGCAGTTGTTTTGCTCATTTTTGCGCGAAAAAGCACTGTGCTAGCTCGTCCACTGATCACTGTTGTTGACGATGAGACATATTGTATTCAATTGGCCAAAAAACTGATGTGGTTGCAAGATGTTCGTAATCCGATAGCCCACAGGCAAACAGTTGTTGAGTTTACAGAAGTCACACAAATCAGATCTGAAGCTTTAGAGATTTTAAAGCTCATGAATAAGATTTTATTTTCGTGAAGATAAAATCTTATTCATTTAATAAAAAAATGACCTTCTCTCTAAATGAGTCTAATTTGATGTATGGATGAGATACTTTTCAAGTGTTGATGATTGTCCATCTATTTTTTGATCGAGTTTAAGTCCAAGGATATTTAAAACAAACGGGTAAACATCAACATTTTGAAACTCAGGGATAATTTGTTTTTTCTTGAGTTGCGGGCCATTGGCAATAAAAAGTGCTTTCATTTCTTGATTATGAAAAGACCATCCGTGTGTGGCAGTGTTGAGTGCTAAAGGGGTCGCCGTAAAAGACTTATCTAAAATAAAATAAGGTATATCAGCGATCACAACGATATCTCCGATTCGATCAGCATCTACTAATAAAAACTCAGCCGGCGTTTCGTTTTTACGATAAACTCTGTAGTTATTTTCATTTTGTTTTAAATCTTGATAAGCTTTTTCTATGTCAGCAGGATTTTCTCCGTAGAGCATGGTGACGGCGCCACGATCGCTGAGTTTAAAACGACTGATGTCTGTGTAATCGCTGAGATAGATAATTTTGTTATTGTCAATTTTTTGCATGCCGTGATCTGAAACAATGACTAAGTTAATCGGAAGTGAACTTGATTGAATAAACTGATTAAGTTTAGTCAGCGCAGAATCAACTTCACTAATGGCGTTGGCAACTTCTTGAGAGTCTGGGCCATATTTGTGTCCGGCAGAATCTACAATCGAAGTATAAATCGTAATCAGATGAGGACGTTGTTTTTCAGGTAAATTGAGCCATTCGATTGTTTTGGTAACTTTTTCTTCGGTTGTGATATCAGGGTCATAGCTGGTATAGCAAGTTGGATCTTTTTTGTTGATATGAGCATCTGAACCAACCCAGTGATATGTCATAGCGATCATGCCCTGGCGTTCAACAGTGTTCCAGATCGGCTCACCATTATACCATGAGCCATCGCCTGCAGTCTTTGAGTCCATGAAATTGTAAAACTGACCACGAGCTTTGTCGTAAAACTTATTGCTCACTATACCATGATGTCCAGGTGCTAATCCTGTTGCGAGTGAATAGTGATTAGGAAAAGTATGTGTCGGAAAGCTAGGGCGCATCCCTGCAGTGTAAAGACCAGTAGTCGCTAGCTGGGTTAAAGTTGTTGGTTTGTATTTTTGTAAGTAATCAGCTCTAAAACCATCAATTGAAACCATAATAACAATCGGTGATTTGATGAACTGATCTTGGTTTGATCGATCAGTGCATTTGAAAGACGCAACGGATTTGTTCTGTAAGTTGTTCGGATTTGGGCCGGGTTTGGTACTCAATGATTTGTTCTGGCAAGATATGCCACCCAGAGTTCCTAAAAATACGAAAAAAGTGACGATCGCAATATTGTATAATGCAGGCTTTTTCATAATTCCCCCTCATGAAAAGTGAACCTGCAGCAATTGAATATTTTTTTGAACTATTGATCAAGTAGATTAGGTGCGTTAACTAGTAAACGGGTTGTGATATTTGTGAGTTACCTAAATCCATGGCCATGATAAAAGCAATTTTTGAGAATAATAGGGCATGGTTAAAGCTCATAATTGGTGAAATAACATCACGTTCAGTGTGTAAGTCATCAAACATTGAGTTAAAACGTGCTTCTGTTGGCATTAAAGTTGGGTAACCACGACGATACCAAGATGCGTGGTCACTGCAGCCATAACCGCATTTATCTTCTTTGATGTCAGCGTGAATATAGTTTTTATTGATGCTAACAAGGTAGTCTCTGAGCCAAGCACTTGTGAAATCTGTCATGCTTGCGATTGTTGTTTCTCCGTCACCTGGAAACATCGTCATATCTAATTGTAAGACTGCGATTACATTTTTTTGCTCGTTTTTAGATGATTCAGCAATTTCAGCCGAGCCAAGTAAGCCTGACTCTTCACCTGCATACCAATAAAACTCGATCGTTCGTTGCGGTTGTTTTTGGGTTGCAATGACGCGTAAAGCTTCAACCAAAGATGACGACCCAGAGGCATTATCGTCAGCACCAGGAGCTTTGGCTGATTGGCTACCCCAACCGCTGATAGAATCTAAGTGGGCTCCTAAAACAATAATTTCATCTGGTCTTTCAGAACCACGGATAGTCAATTTTACTGATTTTTGCTGAGTTGATTTGTGATTAATTGTTTCTATTGAAACTGGATAGGCAGCATTTTTTGTGATTTCGTTCAGTCTTTGCATGAATGGTGCAATATGCTGATTAGGATCACTGAGTTTGTTGTATCTCGATCTGAAATTAGAAAGAAAAGTCACTGTGTCTCTAATGTTTTCAGCTTTGAGCTCTTGTAAAGCTTCAGTAATCAAAGGGTTTTCTTGGGTTTGAACAGGTTCAGCAAAAGAGAGAAGGTAATTTTTTTTATTAATAGCATTTAAAGCTAAAATTTGATCTTGAACTTCGTTAATGTTTTCAGGAATTTCAGATAAAGCTTCGTAATTACCGCAGCGACCACGAGTGTGGGCTAAAGTTGAAATGCGATTTTCAGCAGCTCCATTGATTAAAGCATAGCCGACTTGAGATTCTTCATCTTTGTACATAATTGGTATTCCAGCAGTTTTTAGAATTTGTAGGTCTGCAAGAACTGGTTTTAGGACTTCAGAGTCAGGGTTTTGAGAGTGGGCATTTAAGATCGGAGTTGAGTTAAATACAGTTAAAGCTGCTATAGACGATGACAATAGAGTTTTAAAATTCATTTTTAATTAATCTTCCTTGTAATTAAATTTACATTTATTAAGCCAGTGTTACAGATAAAAGGGTAGTCTAGATTTACAAAGTTAGAAAAATGATTCAAGCCAACAATCAGGCATATAATTTGATACTATTTAGAGAGAATTTAAAATCCAATCAGTGGATTTTAAGACTCAATATATGAGTTACCGAGGAGTACGTATGTTAAAGAAGTTATCATTTTTGCCATTTTTGGCTACGATTAGTATTTTAGCTACAACTCAGGCTGCTGATATCATGGCTGAGATTCAGTCTTTAAATGGTCAACGGACGTTGTTTAACGATACTCAAGTTAAGCTTAATTTACTCGTAGACTCTCTTGATAACTCGGTAGCGGCTGATCAAAAATCAAGAAAAGCCATAGTTACAGTTTTACAAGATACGACTTCGGCTGCGGATGTTTACAGTCAAAATTGCGAAAAAATCAAAGAGCGAATTCAAGTAAAAGCTCAAGTTCTGGTTGATAAAAGAATGCATATAGAATCTGAGAATATTAAAAAAGATTTAGCGAGTTTAAAAACAATTGAAGAAAGTAATAGTCCAGAAGAGTATCAGACTGTTAAAAATGCAATCGAAGCCAAAAATAGAATGCAAACATGTGTTACGTTAACATCGGTTTTAAGTGGATTTTTACAATCACAAGCTGGTCAATCAGAGTAACTTTTAGTTTCACTTTGTAATTTACAATTTTTAAAAGAAATAAAAAAGCCAGCATAGTGCTGGCTTTTTTATTTAGGGTGCTAAATCTAAATTTTCTTGTTCAGTTTTTGAATTGGCTTTGACTGATTGTAATAAGCCTTTTTTGCCCGTGTTTGGCGTATAGTTGATCACTTGATCATTCACAATGGCAGAATACACATGACTTGCTAGTAAATCAGATTGAAACTGTAGAAAGTACTGATAACCCGGGACATCAGCTATTTTTTGAATCAAACTTTTTTGCTCTCTATAATCAGCTTTAGGGTTAGGTAAGACAAGGCCAATTTGATCAACAGGCACTTTGGTTTCTATGACGACTGTATCGTCATTATGAGCATTAACGAGTTCATATTTGTCGCTGGTTGTTCTACGGTAAGCTGAAACGAAAGTGTCTTCAGTAATTTGAATCTCGAAAATATTCTGAGTTGTTTGGCTCATGAAACGCACAAACTTTGATACACGGTTATAAAAGCTAACAAGTACAGGTTCGAAGTTAAAATTTGAATCTTTTAAACTTATAATGAGTTCAACAAAAGTGCTGACTTCTTCGTGAGTGAGTGATTTGTTAGGTTTTAAAGATAAAATTTCTGCTAAGATTTTATTTTTTTCTGATTCAGTTAATTTTTCACTAATGATTCGCTTATAAGTCGCATCAGCCATGTAGGCACGTGGCTTTAAAACAGAGTTTTCAAACTCAGGATCTTTAAATTTAACTTCAAAAAACGAATAATCTTGAGTAAAATCACTTGTAATCATATTTTCAAGTTTAACGGCCTGATCATTTTTGACTTGTCCATATTTTCTTTGTCGAATGACGCCACGAACTTCTTGATCTTGTCTGAATCCAGCTCTTAGAGCTGATTCAGCAGAAAAGCGAATCTGTCTTGAATATAAAGTTTTGGTGACATTACGAAAGCCCTTAACGACCGTATCGCGAATTCCGATGGTCATGCCTTCAGACGCTAAATTTAAACTTAAACGGTCATATATTTTTTGATAAGTCGATGTGCGCAGAGTATTTTTAGTTTCTTTACGACGATTAGTTGGGTTGCTTGTTGTCTTTTTAAAAATTTTATAAAGTAAGTTAGTCGATTCTTGAGAAGCTTGAAAATGTTCTTGATAGGGTTGAATGGCTTTAGACTCAAACAATTGATTGCACTGTGCAGCTGCTGCAAAGCTTTGTGATTGCACTGTAACAACGGATAAACCGATTATTGTCATCGCGATATAATTTTTAAACAATTTCATATTCAACATGTTAGCCTTTGTAAATTTATTGTCCTATATCTAGAATTAGATATAGCAAATAAGCAGCCAGGCAAAATTCTATTAAATCAAAATAAAAGGATTTCATTATTGGTTAATTTAAAACAGAGGATTAGGCAGAAAACTGACTGTCTAATCGGGCAAAAAATGGCAAGCAGTTGTATATGATATTGTTAATATTGTGTCAGGAAACCCTCACCATATTTGTCTCAAATTGAGAAACTAAACACAAAAGATCTACATTACTGTTGAAGCTTCTTAAAATAAATTAAAGGTAGTCAATATTAAAGGATTTAATATGATCAAAGTTTTATTGGTGGACGATAGTAAAGTTTTTCAAAAAATACTGACTCGAGTACTTAATCAAACTTACGAAGTTGTTGGTACAGCTAGTGATGGTTTGGACGGGTTTGGTAAGTATAAAGAATTAAAACCTGATTTTGTATTACTCGATATTACGATGCCTAATTGCAACGGCAAAGAATGTCTCGAGATGATTATTAAAGATAATCCACAAGCTAAAGTGATTATGTGTTCAAGTCTAGGTGATGAACTCACAATACAGCAGTGTTATAAAATAGGTGCTCTTGGGTTTATTCCAAAAGATCTTATTAAACTTAATGACCAGCAACAGTGTCCAGAAGTGGTTGACATGATTAAGGGTTTTTTAGCAAGTCAGTTGTTAAAAGCTCAAGAGGTTGCTTAATATGAATAATCATGATGTTTTATTAGAACAAAAAAAATTTGAAGTCAGATACGGAAATGATTTATTTGCTGAGTCAGTTTGTAAAAGTCTTGAATCACTATTAAGTGTTAAGTGCGAAGTCGATCACAAACCACATACGCAAAAGCAACTCACTCAAGATGATGAAATTCTATTTTCAATTCTTTTTACTGGGCAGATTTATGGTGAGTTTATTATAGGATTTAAAAAAGTCACAGCTATTAAAATGCTTGGTCTGTTTACAACGGATGAAGAAATTGAAAAAGTATTTATAAGTCATAAAAGTGATATTATAGACACTTTTAAAGAAATTATTAATATCGCAGTTGGTAAACCATTTGAGTATTTAAAAAAGACTTTTCCAGAAGTGAGTATTACACCACCTCGCTCAATCGAAGGATCAGTGACTTTGTCTGATTACGAAATTTATAGTAGTCATTTAGATAGCCAATTGGGTGGTATACGTTGTTATATGTATATTGATAAAGTTAAACTTGATATTGCTAATACTCTTAAAGAAAATCAAAATCAAATTGTGCAAGAAAAAGAAAAGCAAGAAGAACTCAGAAGGCTTAATAAAGCTAAATCAGAATTTTTAGCAAATATGAGTCATGAGCTAAGAACTCCGTTAAATGGTATGATCGGAATGTTGGATTTAATTAAACACACTGAATTAAATCCACTGCAAAGAGATCAGATTGATATTATTTGTCATTCTGGTGATTTTTTACTTTCGATTATAAATGATATTTTAGATTTTTCTAGAATTGAAGCCGGCAAACTCGTTCTTGAAAAAAGAAATTTCGATTTACGCAAATCAATAGAGTCAATTTTAACAAGTCTTGCCGAGCCTGTTTACACTAAAGGTCTTGATTTTGATTTGTTTATTAGCCCTGATATACAAGGCCAATATGTAGGTGATGAAACTAAAATTAAACAGGTTATTTCTAATCTCGTGGGTAATGCGATTAAATTTACACCCAGAGGATATGTTGCTGTTTATGTTCAACTGCAAAATCAAGAATTGCAATTTAGTGTTAAAGACAGTGGTATTGGAATACCACAGAGTAAATTAAAAACAATATTTGAATCTTTCTCACAAGCCGATGTTTCAGATAATAGGAAATACGGCGGATCTGGATTAGGACTGACAATTACAAAATCAATCATTGAGGCGATGGGTGGACACATTACAGTCGAATCAGTAGAAGCCGAGGGATCAACTTTTTATGTCACTTTGCCAATGCTGAAATCTTCAGAACAACCTACGACAGAAATTCTAGTCAAAGACGTCAAACATAAAGTTCTTATTTTGACTGAGAATCTCAAAATTCAACAGTCTTTACAAACGAATCTAAGCTTTTTATGTGATGATAAAAATATTGAAGTTGGTCATGAGTTAGACTTACTGAGTTTGAATCGATATCAAAGAGTTTTTTTTGATGGGGCGAGATGGTCAAAATTAGATAAAGATACGCAAAATTCCATTCTCAGTATGGCCGTAAAAAACAATTCTAAAATCATTATAATTGATCAAGTTAAAAACTTGGTATCAATTAGTGATTCGTTAGATTCAAGTGTTTGCACAGTACAGCACTTGCCATTATTGCTTAATTCATTAAAAGAAACTCTCAACGATGTTGAAGCCAGAATTGCGCATCATAATGAAAACAACATTCGTGATAAAAAAATATCTGAGACTGCCTCTGCAGAACACTCTGGTTTTAAAATTTTGTTGGTTGAAGATAATTCAATAAATCAACTGGTTGCTACAGCTATGCTTAAAAAAATGGGTTACAGTGTTGATGTGGCAGATGATGGGAAAATTGCTCTCGAAAAGGTTCAAGAAAACCATTATGATTTAATATTTATGGATTGTCAGATGCCAATCATGAATGGTTATGAATCAACTGAAGCCATTCGCGCTTTAAATGATGAATCTAAAAGTAAAACACCTATTGTGGCTTTGACAGCAAATGCCTTTAAAGAGATTAAGGAAAAATGTTTCGAATGTGGCATGACTGACTTTGTGACTAAGCCTTTGAAACAAGAGTTGTTAGAAGAAATTTTAAAACGTTATTTAGGATCTAAAAATAATCATAGTGATGCTGCCTAAGGGCAGTATCTGTCATTTTATTCAAAATTAGTTTTGATGCGCCATATTCATGACCTAAGTCATATTTCGTTTGCGAAAAGCATGTCAACGTATCCTCAGAAAGAAAAACAAAAGCCAAGCAAATCAACTACTTGGCGAATACAGGGAGGATATATGAAATCAAATCAATTAATGAAAATGTCTTTAGCCGCGGTATCTGCTTTAATTTTAGGCTTATCGGTAGCAAAAGCTGAGCAACCACAATACAAAGAAGTACAAGTTGGAATTAGCGACGCTTATATTCCAGGTGGTTTTGATGCAGACGCTGATGCTTATGTTGTAGCAAGCGGAGTATTTCCAAATGGTTGCTACAGATGGAGTCGTGCAGAAGTTAACAATAAAGATTTATTCACTCATGAAATTAAATCTGTTGCTAACGTTGAGCAAGGAATGTGTATCATGGTTTTAGTTCCATTCACTAAAGAGATCAGATTAGGTAAATTACAAACTGGTAAACATGCTTTACGTTTCTTAAATGGTGATGGCACTTATTTAGAGAAATCTTTAGTTGTTGAGTAGTTTTTATGAAAAAGAGTTTAATTATTTTATCTCTTGTCGCGATCGGTTGTTCAAAACCGCAATCCATCAAAAAAATAAATTGGGAGGGCTCGGGAGAGCCCCCTCAAATTCAAGCCTCAAATGTCGTCAGTACATATAAGCTTGCACAGAAAAATGATGAGATGGCAGTTAGTCAGCAATCAATCAGTGGTGTCGAGATCGAAGAATCTTATATTAAAAGTATTCACTATCAAAAAAGTAAAAACAATTTTGTTAATGCTCAGTATTTTGAAGAAATACCAGATAAATTACAAAAACAGGTTTCTCAGTTAAAAGAAATACCGAGCTCAAAGTGGTTAGAGCTTTTATTTAAAAAAGAGCCTCAATTAAAACTCAGAGTTTTGATTGATGAACCAGAGCTCAAAGTAAATTTAATTCATGAACAATTAAAACCTGTGGTTAAATTTTATTTTAATCTTAACAACGAAGAAATTGAATCACACGTTTATGATACGGACATGAATTTAATTCGAGTTGATAAAGTGAGTTCTCATTTTACTCAAACTCGGGCGCTCGTTTATCCTGAAGGTCCAAAATTAACTCCATTGACAACGATTCTGTTGAAAACCTCAACAGTTGATACTGAATCGGCACAAGCAGAGAGTTTGATTACAATTACATCTGAATCTAATCAAAAAATTAATTTAAATGAACCGTTGATATTTAATCCACCTGATGAAAAGTTTGATCAGGTTCAAGTTTATTATTATGTCAATAAAGCTTTAAATTGGTTTATTGAAAGACTTAAAGTACCTCAGGATTATTTGAATATTAAAGTGATCACGCATTTAGGTTATCCAGAGAAAACGAATGCAGCATTTTTCTTTAATGGAACTATACGTTTGGGTTCTGGGGACGATACGGCGTTTTCACAAATACCTTTAGATCCATCAATTGTTATGCATGAAGCCGGACATGCTGTCGTTGCGGTTATAGCTTCTTTACCTTATCAAAATGAGGGGGGCAGTATCAACGAGGGGTACGCTGATTTTTTGACTTGTTTTCAGTTAAAAAATCCAAGACTTGGTGAAGTCGCATATAAAAAAGCGGCCTATAAGCGTGAAATTGCTACATTGGTGACAATGAAAGAAAAAAATGGTGGATTGTATCACGATTCTGCGATTGTATCGAGTGTCCTTTGGAAATTAAGAGAAAAGCTTGGTGAAGATAGATCTCTTGATATAGCTGTCGGTACATTGAAAAGATTAACGCCAGTTTCAAACTTAAATGATTTTGCTGTAGAATTACAGAAAGTTGTTGAAAGTCAATTGCAAGGGGCTGATCTTAAGATTTCTCAAGAATTGTTAAAACAATGGAGTGAGTAATGAAATCATTTATCCTCGTTATATTGATGGCAATAAACAGTTACGGATCTGTTGTTTTTGATCCATTAATAGGGCGTTGGGATTATGTTGGCTTTCACTATCAAGGACATTATTTTCAAAAACCAAACCCGGATTTACATGTCATTTTTGAGTTTGACATGAACCAACATGTCAAACTCACATGGATACGTGATGATGATCATTCGCACTGCACTCGCATAGCTGATTACACTGTGAATCAGGGTGTGATTAGCCAGACAATTACGTGGGTTGATCCAGATAATAGCTATGGTTGTTCGAGTGATCCAGATATGACTTTAGGTAAGACGTCAGAAACGCCATACCAAGCTAACGAAAATACTCTCAATTTGTACTTAAGTTTAAACGGCGAAGAATTAGTTTACGTTCTAAATCGGTTATGATTTAATATTTTTTATTAAATTCACGGAAGGAATTTTTTATGACACAAAAACTTTGGGCATCAGCTCTTATTATATTTTCTTTATTTTCAGCTGCAGCATTTGGCGCTGAAACGAATGGATCAGTCAGCAGTACGGTTGCTGTGAAGCCACATATGCAAGATTTTTTTGATTCTATTTCAAAATTGCAGCCTTACATTGTTAATAAAGATGAATATTTAAATGAAAAAAATTCTGAAAAGGTTTTAAATTTAGTAGGTGATTTTAAAGATAAGACTATTGCACTAAAAAAAGAAAAATTAGCACAAAGTGCAGATATGAAATTCAGAGCGCAGCAATTAGCTGAAGGTCTTAATGAAGCTTACGCTACTTATAAAGATGGTTTTCGTGATTATAGTTATTGGGTGCTTAAATCAAATTTGAATCAATGTTTTTCATGCCACACGCAAAAAGGATTAGATAAGACTCAATTTAAAATTGAGCAAATGGATAAAGAACCAGCTTTTGCACAAGCCGAATTTTTATTTTTAGTACGTAATTATGATCAATCTATTGCCTTGTATAAAAAAATTATTGAAAATTATCCGCAAAATAAAGAATCAGTTGAAAATGTTGAAGTCAGCTTACAGAAAATTTTGTATTATTATGTCAGAGTTCTAAGAGAAGATTCTCAAACTGAAAAAACGTTTGAAGATTTGTCTAAAAACAAAGCTTTGCCTGAGTATATTCATCATTCGTTATCTGCTTGGAAAAATTATTTAAAAATTAAAAAATATCGTGTTGTTGAAAACTCTAAAATTAAAAATGTTCAGTCTTTAGAGAAATTTATTAAAGAAAGAGAAGACGTTGCAAGTCATTACACTTTTTCGCGTCAACGCACTATTGTTGATTTAGAAACAAGTCAGGTTTTATTTAAATTGTTAGAAAAAAATGAAATTAAAAATTTAAAACCCTGGTTGTTGTATTACTTAGCCATGACTGAGATTGGTTATAGAACAACAATGTTTGATTCAACTCCAGAACTTTATTTAAAAGAGTGTATAGAGTCGTATTCTAAAACTAAAGCTGCTCCAAAATGCTTAGATTTGTTTAAACAAATGAAAAAAGAAGCTTACACAGGTTCAAGAGGCACTGATATTCCTAAAAATGTTCAAGAGCAAATTAAAAAATACGAAAATATGATCTCTAAATAACTTTAAAGATCATATTCAGAATCTAAAACTGGAACTTCACAGTTCCAGTTAAGTTCGTGAGAAATTCTATATTGTAATGCGCTCAAAGATTGCGTTTCACCATGTGTTAAAAAGACTTTGTCAGGTTTATTTTCAATATTTTTATACCAACTCATCAGTTCGTCAGAATCGGCATGAGCACTTAATGAGTCTAGAACGATGATCTCGGCTTCGATATCGACTTCTTGATGGTGTATTCTAATTTTAGAAATTCCATTTTTTAAAAGTAAACCTTTAGTTCCTTGGCCTTGATATCCAGTAAAAAGAACTGCGTTTTTTTCGTAAGGTAATTTAGTTCGCAAGTGATGCATAACGCGCCCACCTTGAAGCATTCCTGATGCGGAAATAACGACTTTGGGTTGATCAGACATGCATAGCAACATGGATTCATCTGTACTTTCACAAATGCGAAAATTTGTAGGTATAAAAAAATGTGATACATCTTGGTTCTTATCAGTGATTTTTAATTCTTGAGGAAACTGACTGTAAATTTTTGAAGCTTTCTCGGCCATTGGACTGTCTAAGTAAACAGGTATTTTCGTATTAATTTTGTTTTCGTTCTGAAGTTTTTTAATTAAAAATAATATTTCCTGTGTTCTGCCAACAGAGAATGCAGGAATGACAAGAGTGCCGCCGCGTTGGTAAATTTTCTCTATGGCTTGTGCAAAATCATCTTCGTTGAGTTTTTTAAGTCTGCGATCACCGTATGTTGATTCTGAAACTAGATAGTGAGTTGTATGGATGACTTCAGGTGGAAGAATGACTTGTGATCTGCCGCCACCAAGATCGCCTGTAAATGTTAGAATGCGTTCTTCTCCAGTTGGCTCTGTGTATTTAAACTGAACTGTTGCTGACCCTAAAATATGTCCATTGCGTACAAATCTAAAATAGAGCTTAGAGCTGAGTTTGTTCCAATTGTTGTAATCACAAGTTGAAAATAAAGTCAGAGATTCAAGTGCGTCAAGTTCTGTGTATATAGGTTCGGCCGGAAAGTGTGAACTGTGCTTTGTGTGATTTGCAAATCTGGCGTCTTCTTCTTGTAATTTTGCGGCATCAATTAAAAGAATTTTACAAAGCTCATAAGTGGCCGAGGTTGAATAAATTTTATTACGATAACCAAAACGGCTTAAACAAGGAATATACCCTGAGTGATCAATATGAGCATGTGTTAAGACGACGGCATCGTATTTGGACATATTTGGTAGAGGTAAGCGGTTGAGATCTCGTAGTTCACGAGGGCCTTGATAAAGGCCACAATCGACAAGAATTTTAAGGCCATCATGATTGATTTCATATTTAGATCCGGTAACTGTGCCTGTTGCCCCGAGAAATTTAATTTTCATAAATAATCCTTATAAATCTTACTTAATTATGATGCCAATCATAGTTGTTCAGTTAGTCCAATTTATAATGACAATATAACAAAGGGGTAAACATGAACCAAGGTATTAATCATTTATTTACAAAAGACGTTGTTTATATTAACGAGAATGCATCTTTGATGGATGCTAATGACATAATGAATAATCATAATTTTAGACATTTGCCAGTTGTTAATAATGAAAATTATTTAGTTGGTATTTTATCTAAAAGTGATTTTAGCGCACTGAGATATGTTGATACGAGATTTACTGGATTTACAGTAAAAATGGTGATGAGTTCGCCTGTTAAAACGGTTTCAAAATATACAACCGTGAGTGATGTCGCTAAAATTTTTATCGAGCAAAAACTAAACTGCGTTGTTGTGGCTGGCGAAGAAGAACTGATCGGAATCGTGACTTCAGAGGATCTGATTAAATTGCTTATAGAATATCCAGCTGCATATAAAAATGATGACCAATTAGACTTGGCGGCATTGGCTGAAGAGGGTTGGATCTCAGCAACATTTAATTAATGATCGAATAAGTTGACCTACAACCTGGGCTTTGATTAAATGGATTTGACCATTGCCCGGGTGGTGAAATTGGCAGACACACTACCTTGAGGTGGTAGCGCTTAACCGCATGCTGGTTCAAGTCCAGTCCCGGGCACCATTTGTCAAGCAAGACGAACCCACACGCTTGAAAAAAATTTAGATTCTGACTCTCATCAGGAAAAATTCTTAAATATAGTATATGTTAGACTCTTCCAAATTAGCCCACCGCAAAGTTGAGCGGCGATAAACAAAGGAGCATCTTGCCAGTAAATTCCTGAAAAAGTATCTGTTAAGCTTCTAGCAATTGTGACAGCGGGATTTGCGAATGATGTAGATGAGGTACACCAATAGGCCGCCACGATATACAATGAAACTGCTATTGGTGTTTTGTCTGGTGAGTTTTTGCCGGTTAATTTTATGGTTGAAATTAATCCTAAAGTTGCAATGAGTTCTGACAAAAGCAATCTGGGTTCACTTCTATGTTGATTTGAAAGTTGAAAAATTACTTTGCCAAACATAGCGTGAGTTATCCAGACACCTAAAACACCGCCAGAAATTTGTGAGAAGGAATATATAATAAATTCTTTTAAGCTTATTTTATTATTGAGGTATTCAACTAAACTCACTGCTGGATTAAAGTGTGCCCCTGAAATTGTGCTCAGTGATTGAATAAGAAAATAAAGCCCAGCCCCAGTCGCTATAGAATTTGCAAGCAGTGTTATTGCAGGATTTCCATGTGATAACGAATCACCCATTATTCCAGAACCTACGATTATAATGAGCAGAGAGCAGGTGCCAAAAAACTCAGATAAATATTTTAATGAGCTTTTCATGGAACAAATTCTTTTTTAAATTCATGTAACTTTAAAAGGATAGAATCTCTGGCTTCTCTAAACCGGTTAAGCATTATTTCATCTGAGAGTGGAATTTTTGAAGCTGGATCAGGAAGTGGCCAATGAATTTTTTGAGCCTTTGGAGCTGTCATTATTGGACAAACTTCTTCAGCACAAAGAGTTATTATGTAATCAATATTCACTATAAACTTTGGGTTTAAGTCATCAATTGATTTTGAATATTGTTTGGTAATATCGATCCCAATTTCTTTCATGGCTGAAATAGCAAATGGATTTAATTTACCAGGATGCGAGCCTGCGCTACAGACTTCTGCATTTGGAAAAACTTGTTTTGCTAACCCTTCGGCTAATTGGCTTCGTGCGGAATTAGCAACACACATAAATAAAATTTTCATATAGAACTCACTTGTATATCGTATAAATACGATATACGATTAAATAATGGCACTTGCAAGAAAAGAAGATTTTCCTAACAAAGATATAAAATTAGCTGATTTCTCAAAAGCTCTAGCTCATCCAGCAAGAATTGCTATTTTGATGACACTTGCTGAGAAAAAAGAGTGCATCTGCGGTGATTTGGTCATTGATTTGCCATTATCTCAGTCAACGGTCAGTCAGCATCTTAAAGCGCTTAAAGAAATTGGCCTTATTAAAGGGACTATTGATGGTCCACGATCTCGCTATTGTATTGATTGGGTCGTCTTTGAAAAATATCAAAGTCAGATGGAAATCTGGATGAAGAAACTCTTTCATTTCAAGCAAGACAATTGTTGCTCGTAAGATATTGAGCGTTTTTTCATTTTCCCGATCGCCGCGCTTATGTGATCTATTTTTCAAACCCAACACGTTTTGTAAGTCTGCGAAACTACAAGCCTCCCGGGGACTGGTAGCTTGCGGCAGCCGGGCACCATTTGTCTTCAAATTGCTTATTAAAAAAAATTCTTTAGTTCGCGTTCTTTAATGTCGAAAATGATTTCATGTTGGATGGCCGTGATACAATTAAAATTCGTATTTTTCTATTTGGGTTTGCTTTACTTATTGCGGCTGTATTGCTTCCACCAACACAAAGCTCTTTACAGAAATCTATAGCAACTGTCTTGGTCGCAAGACTTCAGATGAGTACATTTCATGTCGAGTATGATTTAGGAAACGGGCAGACACTGGCTGAAACGACTAAAACAGGTTTGTTATCTCATACAGCTAAAACAGATGAGCTGATTCGCATGCAAGGCACTCAAGAAAAAATCACTATATGGCACAAAAAGGGTAAGGTCTGGCAAATTCAAAAACAGAATGGTCAAACTCTTTTGAGTTACGCAGAAATTTCAAAAAAAAGATATGTCATGTTAGCGCTTTTGTACGGAGTTTTAATATTTATGGCTTTGTACTATCCAAATCGAGAACGACAATCTGCACCTGAATAACCTTGACCTAAGTCGGTTAAGTTAATTTGTTCTATTCCGATACGCCTAATTGATGAGGTGTGTAAAGAATGTCATCTAAATTGATCGGCTCTGAAAAATTATTTGATCTTGAAAATGCAGATTTATTAAAAATGCGTTTTAAAGATTTGAAATTATCTTTGTCCGATAGTGAAGTGAGCTCTTATGTTGGTCAACTTTATTTAGAGTTAGAGGAAAAAGGACTTACTTTTAAACCTGATTTTTTCATTGGTGATGAGTGGTTTAGTCCAGAGGGCATGAATGCTATCGCCATTCCGTTTTATTTAGTTCATGAGCGTTTAAAAAACCTTGAGCAGTCGCTGATGTTAGAAGTTGAAGGTGGCAATCCAGATTGGTTTATGAAGTTATTACGCCATGAAGCTGGTCATTGTTTTGATCATTGTTATCGTTTTTCAAAAAGAAAAAAATGGTCGCAAGTGTTTGGATCTCCGAGTGTTGAGTATCAGCCAGACACATATCGTCCACAACCGTATAGCAAAAGCTATGTTAAACACTTAGATCGTTGGTATGCACAAGCACATCCAGATGAGGACTTTGCTGAAACTTTTGCTGTCTGGCTTGATCCCAAATCAGATTGGAAAAAACAATACAATCAGTGGCCTGTGGCTTTAGGTAAATTAAATTATATGGATAAGTTGGCTCGTGAAAGTCGTGAATTAAAAATTTTAGCAGAAAAAGGTCGCTATCCAAGTTCAGTTGCAAATCTAACAATGACTCTTGAGAAATTCTACGCCCGCAAAAGGCGTGAGTACGGAGATACTTATCCAGATTTTTATGATAGTGATTTAAAACTTATCTTTAATGGTGAAGACTCTTTATCTAAAAGAGAATTTTCTGCTGCTAAATTTATGAATCGCCATCGTAAAGCTATTGTGGCAACAGTTGCATGGGCAACGAGTGAGAAAAAATTTACAATTGATGCATTAGTTAAAAGATTAAGTGAGCGTTGTCTTACTCTAGATTTAAAAATTGGTAAGAATGAAAACCAAACAATTATGGAAGTTGCAAGTTTTCTAACGAGTTTAGTTAAAAATTATTTATTTACTGGAAAATTCAAACGAGAGGCATGATGTGAAAAAATTAAAAATCTTACTTTTATTTGATATTGCCATAAAGATGGATCCTAAAGAGTACAGAGGTTATTGGAGTACTCCAGATTGGAAAACTGAAAACGATGTTCGTAAAGCTCTCGTGCGTTTAGGTCATCATGTCATACCCTATGGTTTATATGATGATATCGAACCTTTTTTAAAACTTGTTCGAGACGAAAAGCCAGATTTAGTTTTTAATATGAGTGAAGCATTCAGTGGACAAAGAAGTTTAGAACCAAATATCACAGCTTTAATGGAGATGTTGGGTGTTCCATTCACTGGAGCTGGCGCTAAGTGTTTACAGTTATGCAAAGACAAAGGACTAACTAAAGTTATTCTCGATTATCATGATATTAAAACACCTAAGTTTGTTGTATTTAAAAACAATAAAACTGCTACAGCGAAATTGATGCATAAATTTCCATTTCCAGCATTTGTTAAGCCGTTACAGTTAGAATCATCAGAAGGCATATCGCAACAATCATATGTGGCAACACCTAAAGAAGCCATCGCGCGAATTAAATTCATACAAGAACGTTATAATTGTGATGTTATTGTTGAAGAATTTATTGATGGTCGTGAAGTTTATGTCAGCATTTTAGGAAATGACAAATTAAATGTTTTTCCTGCACGTGAATTATTCTTTAAACAAGTTCCTGAAAGTGAACCAAAATTTGCCACTTATCAAAGTAAATGGAATCAGGATTATCGTAAAAAATGGGGAATAGATTCAGATTGGGCCAAAAACCTGCCAGAACCTATGCAGAAAAAACTTTATGAAACATGTAAAAAAATATATAAGCTATTGCAAATTCAAGGTTTTGGCCGCATTGATTTACGTATTAAAAATGATGAGATCTATTTTATTGAAGCTAATCCGAACCCATCAATTGCTCAAAAAGAAGATTATGCGTTGTCGGCAAGTAAAGCCGGAGTTGAGTATCAAGAACTCATAGCTAAAATTGTATCGTTATCACTCTGTGCTTGATTTTATATTGAATGAATCGTTGTAAGTGCAAAAGTTAAATTATTAAATAATTTAGAAGAAACTTTATCTGCACGCACAGATAAGTATAACGGACGCGGACTGTTTTCTATATTCGTAATAGTTACTTTTTTAATTTCGTTTTTATGCGAGTACTTAAATGCCACTAATTCTGGTATAAATGCAACTTGATCAGTGCACTTAATAACCTCGATTGCATTTAAGGCTGTTTGAACTTCGTGACCAAAGTTTCTTTCTCTAGATGGTATAGCTAAGTGATCAATTGAGTGAGCGAGTCTTTGTCCGTTCCAATGAGTAGAACGTAACCATGGATATTTAAGAAGTTCTTCTATCGTGCAAGTGTTAGGAATAGGGTGGTTGGCATTAACAAAGAATGACCAAGCAATGTCTGCGACTTTAACCGAAGACCATGTTTGGGGCCAAGCGATTTGTTCTAAATGTATAGCTATATCCAAGATACCGTCAAAGGCCATCTTTTTTAATTCATCTGGGGATAGATCTAAAAAACGATAGTGAATGTTAGAGTCTCGTGATTTTTGTAGCGCTTGAAATAAATGTTGAGTCAGACTTAAATTTAAAAAGCCACGGCTGCCTACGGTGAGAACTTCTATTTGCTGTTGAATCATTTTTTTGGTTGGTATGAGTTCTTCAGTTTTTTTGATGACTTCTTTGGACTGATTAGAAATATACAGTCCTTCTGAAGTTAAAATATATCCGTGTGGAGATGTTTTTATTAATTCAATTTTGAGTTCGTTTTTGATGCGGTTTAAAGTTTTAGACATTTTAGGAGGCTCAAATCCTGTAGAGCGACACAAAGCTCTCAAAGAATTGTGATCTGAGAGCTTTGCTAAAATATCTAAATCAATAAATGATAAATTTTTAAGTCTGTAATCCATTTTTATAGAGCTAATACAGAATCAACAATGTGAAAAAACCCATTGTTTGCAAAAATATCTGCTGTGATGACTTGAGCATTGTTGATGAATAAACCGTTCTTAGTTAAAGAAACAGGTAATGTATTATCATTTAACATTTTCACGGCTTTAGAATTTCTTAATTCAATAGCTGTGATTTCACGTGCAGTGACATGATTTAAGAGTAAGTTTGTAAGTGCTTTTTTATCTGCAAGAATGGCCATAAGATCTGCTTCGGGAATTTTAGCAAAGGCCTCATCTGATGGTGCAAATAGAGTGTAATTTTGATTTGTTCTTAATGTTTGTTCAAGTTCAGCCAACTGAATTGCAGAAAGAAGTGTTTTAAATCGTCCAACCTTAACCAAAGCATCAATAACATCTGTGTTACTTGCAAATAAGCTATTTAATGGTTTACGCTCAGAAAAACCGTTTTTTTGCACTGACGTTAAAATTTTAGAAGTGTCATAGCCAAGTTCTATAAATTTGTCGTTAATTTTTTTAAATTGAGCAAGTGATAAGTTTGGTGTTCGTGATAAAATCCACGCATATTCACGTTTTGAATCGCCAACCAAAGCATAAGAATAATCTGGTGCTAAATCTAGAATCCAATAATCGCCACCAAATGTAAATATCCAATCAATGAGTTTTACAAAAGTAACTTTAAGTTTCGAATTCGAGTTGGTATCAACAATTTTAGCACGTCCTTCAGCCGATGAACGTTTACCTTCTTTGGTGTCGCACGAGTTATCAACTTTGATCTGTCCATTATCAAGCAATGTATATTGTGCAGTTGTATTGCTCGCGCACTGTTTTTGAAAAGATTGTGGAATGCTTGCGACTTCGTACCATAAGCCAATGTACTGATTAAGATCGACTGATGCCACTGTTGGTGGTGGTTCTGCAGACCAAGCTTGTTGAGATATGAGAGCGATTGCCAATAATAATTTGCGAAACATATAAGTATCCTCCATTTAAGTTTAATTCGTAAGATTACTTTTAGCGAACTTCATCTTTAGAGGGTACTTTGCGCGAGCAACATATGTGTTGCCAATACGGAAACGCAAATTATGTGAAAATACAAAAAAACCACCTTTGCAGGTGGTTTTTTACTTAATAACGACTTTTATTTATTATTTTTGGCTTCGTTTTCTTTGATAAACTTACGAGTTGCTTCCGGTAATTCTTGCCATAATTTCCAAGCAAAGAATAATCCGAGTAGAGTAAATGGCATTAAGAATGTTGGCCAGTAATGCCAAGTTTCTTTAGTAATAATTGCTCCTAAAACGAATTCCTGAAACGATGAACCTAATTTAGAAAAACCATCTGCAACACCAGTCGCCGTTGCAGCACCTTTACGACCACCAAAATCAGCAGTTGCTGTACCTGACATGACAGAGTGAACACCAATAACGGCCATCATGATCACTAACGCTGAATAGCCCATAAGTTCAGGATAACCAGATGCTGATAAAGAAGAAATTAACATTAAAGCAGAAGCTGCAAACATCAATATTTGACAGATTCCAGCCATTGGAGCACGACGTGATTGAAAATATTTATCAGAAGCCCAGCCAACTATAAATGAACCCACAATACCAGTTACGGCAGCCCATAGTCCCCAGTTGTCACTAATATTTGGTACAACATGTCCGGTTTCTTTAGCGTAAAGACGGTACCACTTCATGACCCCATCTCTTAAAATTCCAGAAGTAAATTCAATAACTCCTATCATAAGGATAATTTTATTCGTCAGAATGTGTTTGATGACGCTCCACCATGTATCAAGTTTGATTTGATGTTGATCGTGAGAAGCATCATGTGTTTCAAACTTAGGAAAACCCGCTGTATCTGGTGAGTCTTTAATTAAGTATAAGTCGATCATTGCCCATATAATTAATAATACTGCTGGAATAAAGAATATTAACCAATAAGCAGGAACAGTTGCATTTTGTAATGCAAAAAGTGTTTGAATTGTATCACGAATTGCTGGGATGCTTTCTCCGGGGTTAAGTGAAACTGATTTTGCAATAGCATCGGACCAGTCAAAAGCAAAGTAGACACCTAAAGAAATTAAAGTTCCAAATATTGCGCCGAAAGTACCGCGCTCACGAACGTGAAACCAGTATGATTTAACTTTGATTGTTGAAATTGCTCCAAAACTTTGAAAAAACATATTTAACGAGTAAAGTACCGTGAGCCAAACAACGAGATTTAACTCTGTGCCATGAAGATTAACGTACAACGCCCAGCCCATTAAGATATTAAACGTCGCTGCGCCGAGAGCCGCTAAAATCATTCCTTTTTTGCCACCAATACGATCTATAAGAGGACCGGATATAAATAAAGAAGCCGCGTAAATAAAAAAACCAACACCAGAGATCTGACTTTTTTGGGATTTTGTAATGACTTCAGCTGTTGCTAAAGTATCTAGGTTATAACGAGCCATATACATAAAGGCATAAGTCATACCTAAAGGAAACCAACTTAAAAAACGACGCCACATAAAAGACTTAGTGTGTTTGAGTGGATTTCGCATGAAGTACAAAGTGATGATATAGGTCAGTAACATCAAAACAATTAGAATCTGCATAAGGCCCCTTTATGGTCGTTGTAAAAGTTGTCGTAAATTTTTAACGGGATCTGATTTCAGAGTCAATGCTATAGATTTTTTAGAGTTTGTTAAGATTGCCGTGGAATATTTACGTTTTTTGCAAATAATCCAAGAAAGTTCATTAAATTTATGATTATATTCAACTCTTGATAAACATAAAGTTTAAATAGCTAAAGACATAGGCATTTAGTTATTATGCATGCAACGTGGTAGGTTTGAAAAATATGCCCTCAGGTTTGATTAATACACATGACTTTTCAGTTCAAAGATTAGATCTCTCTCGTGATTTAACTAAACATCTTAAGCGCGGACACCGCTGGGTTTTTGCTAATTGTGTTGATGAAAAAGCCAGAGTTAAATCAGGACTGGCAGCAATCTATTACCGCAATGAACTTTTAGGCTTTGGTATTTGTCAGCATGATACGCAACTTCGATTTAGGTTGCTTTGTTTAGCTGAAGATCCTTTGTTTCGCAAAAATAATCCAGAAAGAACTTTTGAGCTGTGGTTTGAAAGACAATGGAAAAACGCTGTTCAAATTCGAAAAACATTTAAACTTCAGCAGACGAATTCATTTCGTTTAATTAATGGTGAAGGTGATGGGTTTCCAGGATTAATTATTGATATTTACGATCAAGTGGCTGTGATTAAACATGATCACATGATTATGGAAAAAATTTGGAATGATGCCGCTATTGCTGAAAAAATAGCAGCTGATTTTCCGCAAGTTCAAATTGTTTATTTAAAAAGACGCAATGATGCTGAAGAAAAGGGCTTAGAGATTATCGGGCAGTTACCACTTGAGACTCAGTTTAAAGAAAACGGTTTGCTGTTTGCATCTCATATACGTGATGCGGCCAAGACAGGTTTTTTTCTTGATCAAAGAGATAATCGGGAAGTGGTTCGTCAATTTGCAAATAACTTAAGTGTATTAAATTTATTTAGTTATACGGGTGGCTTTTCAATATACGCTGCTGCAGGTGGCGCTAAATCAGTCACGAGTGTTGATATTGCTAAAGTTGCGATTGCAGCTGTTAAACGTAATTTTGAAATTAATCATTTAACAACACCTCATGAAGATATCGCAGAAGATGCTTTTGCTTATATTGATCGAACTCTTATTGAAAAGAAAAAATTTGATCTCGTTATTACTGATCCACCAAGTTTTGCACCCAATGAAAAATCAGTTCCACAAGCGACAGCTGCCTATATTAAAGTATTTTCGCAGTCGATCAAGCTTGTGAGTGAAAACGGTCTCTTTGCTGCAAGTTCGTGTTCAAGTCATATAAGTCATGAAGCTTTTTTAGATATTGTTAAAGAGTCATTTGCAAAAGCCCATAAACGCGGAACACTTGTCTATATGGGGGCTCAACCTGTTGATCATCCGTATCCCTTAGCTATGACAGAGCTGAGATACCTTAAATTTGCTTTATTTCGTGTGGAATCTTAAAAAAAAGTTACAACGCAGGCGCTTTGAAGCCATATTCTTCTGGTGATTCATCATTTTTATTTCTAACATTTTTTCCAAAGAAAACTCGTCAACAGTATGAGTTTCTCATTGGAGGGGAAATGTTACTACAACGTCAGGCTTTGTTAAGCCTAACAACAGCAGCTTTGGTTATCGGATCACAAATGACATCGAGCCAAGCACACGCCGAAGATCTATTAGTTAAAGTGTCTCAACCTGTTTCAACATCAAGAATGGCGATGCACTTACAATCTCAAGGTCTTAGAACTGAAGTTTTAACTGATCAGTGGATTCATGTATCAGGGCAAACTCAAGGTTTAGAAATGGCATCGTTTCTAAATAGTAACTCAGTTGTGCATGTTCAAAAAAATTATAAAATTAAAATTCAAGAAAACCACAATTTGAAACAACAACTGGCTGATTATTTAGCTTTAAACCCACAAGCTGGTATTAATCCATTTGCTCCATCTAAAAAAGACAATCCACCGATTCCTGCAGCTCCCGTTGAAGTTAAAGGAGCAGATCCTTTATTTTCAAAACAATGGGGTATGAATGATATCGGTTTACGTCGTGCTTTAGAAGTCAATCCTGGCAGTCAAATTATCGTAGCCGTCATTGATACAGGTGTTGATTACACGCATGAGGATTTAGTTCCAAACATGTGGAGAAATCCGGGCGAGATTCCTGACAATAATATTGATGATGATAAAAATGGTTTTGTTGATGATATCGTTGGTTGGGATTTCTTAGACAATGATAATAAACCATATGATTTAGCGGCAACAAGCATGAACGATTTGCTTAACGGTGGCAATCCAGGTCACGGTACACACTGTGCTGGTAACGTTGCAGCTCGTGCGGGTAACAACAAAGGTATCTCTGGTGTTGCTCCAAATGCGCAAATCATGGCTTTAAGATTTATCGGTGAGAACGGCACAACAGCTGATGCTATTAAATCTATTAAATACGCTGTGGATAACGGTGCTAAAGTTTTATCAAACTCTTGGGGTTCAGAGGGTGAAGATCCAAATGATCCAGACAATCAAGCTTTACGTGAAATCATCAAATATGCAGCTGATCATGATGTTTTATTTATTGCGGCGGCAGGTAACGGTCACCAAGGTAAAGGTTATGACAACGATACTGATAAAGATCCAGGCGTACCAGCAAGTTATGATAACGATAACATCATCTCTGTTGCAGCAATTGATTCAACAGATAAATTAGGATCGTTTTCAAATTGGGGTGTAAGAACTGTTGATATTGGTGCTCCAGGAGTAAAAGTGTTTTCAACAACTGTTGGCAGCCAATACTCTGACACGGTTATCCCTATATTGAATGCAACTTGGGATGGGACTTCAATGGCATGTCCACATGTTGCAGGTGCAGCAGCTCTTTACTGGTCATCGCATCCAGGAAAAACTTATAAAGAAGTTAAAGATGCTATCTTAAAATCAGCTCGTCCAATTCCTGCTTTACGTGGTAAAACAGTGTCGGGTGGTAAGTTGAATGTAGAAGATTTAATGAAATTATAATCTTAAGTATATTATATTCTTAAAAATAAAAAAGGCCTCTTTTTATAAGAGGCCTTTTTTATTTGTGTTGAAATTATTAGTTTTTGGCTCTGTTGTATTGAATTGGCCAATTGATATCAGCTTTAAGTGTGTGTGCTGCTTGTAGTGGCCAATTTGGATTACGAAGTAGTTCACGTCCCATTAAGACCGCATCTGCTTGCTCTGAAACTAAAATACTTTCAGCCTGTTCAGCCTCTGTAATAAGGCCTACGGCACCAGTCATAATGTCTGTTTGCTTTTTAATTTCTTGTGCAAATTTAACTTGATAATGAGGGGCGACCGGAATTTGAGCGTCTGATACATTGCCACCAGTTGAACAATCGATAAAATCGATTCCAATTTTTTTAAGCTCCTTTGTGAATTGAATAGACTCCTTAAGAGTCCAGCCTTGTGGTTCAATCCAATCAGTAGCTGAAATTCTAACAAAGACAGGTTTTTCCTGAGGCCAAGAATCTCTAACAGCTTTAGCCACTTGTAGAGGTAAACGCATACGGTTTTCTAAAGAACCTCCGTATTGATCTGTTCGTTTGTTAGAGTGTGATGATAAGAACTCATGCAATAAATATCCATGAGCCATATGAATTTCAATAACATCAAAGTCTGATTGAATACAAAGCTCAGTAGCAGTTTTAAAACCATCAACGATCTGTTGTATGTCAGATAAATCCATCTCTATAGGTACAGCGCTTTTTTCGCTAAATGCGATTGCAGAGGGGCCCTTAACGGGCCATGGTGTGAACTTGTCTTGTGCCCAATGTACCGGTGTTGAAGCTTTACGTCCAGCATGGGCAAGTTGAATACCAGTGGCACTGCCTTGTGATTTGATAAAAGCGTTAATTTTTTTAAACTCAAGCATTTGCTCTGGATTCCAAAGTCCTAAATCACCGGGGCTGATGCGTCCTTCAGGGGTAATAGCTGTGGCTTCGATGATAATAAGTCCTGCGCCGCCAATAGCATGTGATCCGTAGTGAACAAGATGCCAATCGTTTGGTAAGCCATTTTCAGCAGAGTACTGACACATCGGAGACATGAATACTCTATTTTTAAGTGTTAAATCTCTGAATTTGATGGGTTGAAACAATTTTGCCATTTGAATCCTCGCTTCATAGAGTGATACGCTATATTAAATAGTAAATTGCTAGCATGCAATAGCCAATCGAGAGGGTTTGTATTCATGATTGATAACGTCGATAACTTAAAAACCACACACTTAGAAATTTCGATTGAATTTTTAGAATCTGTTTTACAAAAGCAAAGAGTTTTTTTTAAAACTGGACAAACACGTGATATAGATTTTCGAATTAAAAATTTGCAAAAACTAGAGTTCATACTACGTCAAAATGAGAGTCAATTATTTACGGCTATACAAAGTGATTTTAAAAAATCAGTTTTTGATACTCAACTGACAGAGTTATCACTTGTATATAAAGAAATTAAATTAGCGATCAAATCTCTTAAGAAATGGGCTAAACCGCGAAAAGTGAGAACAAATTTATTAAATTGGCCTGCGCAGTGCTATATTGATCAAGAACCTTATGGCACAGTTTTAATTATTGGAGCATGGAACTATCCATATCAACTGACTTTAGTTCCTATTGTATCAGCTTTGGCTGCCGGTAATACAGTTATACTTAAACCGAGTGAATTATCATCGCACTCATCCCAAGTGGTCAGTCAGCTTATAAATGAGCATTTTCCGAATGAGCTACTTTATTCTGTTCAAGGTTCAGTTGCGTTTACGCAAAAGCTTCTAACAAATAAATTTGATAAAATATTTTTCACAGGCAGTACAAAAGTAGGTCAAATCGTATATCAAGCTGCCGCGGCACACTTAACTCCTGTAACTTTAGAATTAGGAGGCAAAAGTCCGTGTGTTGTGATTTCGGATGCAGATCTAGAGTTGTCCGCGAAAAGAATTATTTGGGGCAAGTTTTTAAATGCTGGTCAGACATGTATTGCTCCAGATTATTTATTAGTTGATCAATCAATATACGATCTTTTTTTAGTTGAGTTAAAAAAACAGATCAGTCTTTTTTATAGTGATGATGCTCGTCAAACACAGGATTATCCACGCATTATCAATTTAAAAAATTGGCAAAGACTTGTTGATCTTATTCAAAAGTCGAATGTGTATACCGGTGGCCGTTTTGAAGAAGCAGATTTATATATCGAGCCGACTTTACTTCATCAGGTTAAATTAACCGATCCAATTATGCGAGAAGAAATTTTTGGACCAATACTACCGGTGATAAGTTATGAGTCTTTAGATCAAGTATTTGATATTGTCAGCAATCAGGATAAACCACTAGCTTTTTATTGTTTTACTTCAGATATAGCAGCAGCTTATGAACTTATGGCTCAATTTTCTTTTGGTGGTGGCATTGTTAACGATACTTTATTACACATTGCTAATTCGAACTTACCGTTTGGAGGAGTGGGGGCAAGTGGGCTTGGTCATTATCATGGAGAGTTTGGATTTAAAACTTTTACTTACTGTAAAAGTATACTCGTGAAAAAGACTTGGTTTGACCCAAGCTTTAGGTATCCACCTTACGATCATATCAAAAAAATGATTTTAAATTGGTTATCTTCGGTTTAGGGCCTAATATTGACATGATCTTGAAATATTTATTAAAAACAAAACAGGGGATATTTAACTAAAATCAATATTATGTGGTTTTAATTTAACTGCTTGTTTTTTAGAGTTCACTTGGATAAAGTTTTTCAACAATTAAAACTTGAGGCATATGAGGGGAAATTTCTATGTTCTTAACAAAAGGTCGCTTAAATAATGTAAGTTTGCGTTTGTCTGTAATTTCGTTCTTTTTTTCTATTTTAACTGCGATCGTTATTCTTCCGCTTTCAGGTTTTGCTCTTAACTCCAACAATACTCAAGAAGATCATCCAGGTGAAATCAAAGATGATAGTCAGCTTATCGAAGCTTATCGTGCATGTAAAAATGTATACTATCTTGAAGCAGGTGATTTAGTTGTCACCAAACTTTTGCCAGATGATAATTCAGGATTAAAACATCAAAAGTGGCAAGCTAAGATGTCAAATGGTGATATCGTAGCTGTTGTCTACAACAGTGATATGGGTGACCGAGTTCCAGTTAAAGTTGGTGATCGTTTTGGTGTTGGTGGTCAGTTTATATGGACAGGAAACACAGGGTTAGTTCACTGGGTACACGATGATCCTCGTAAAATTAGACCAGATGGTTATGTCTATTTAGATGGTGTTGTTTATGGGGACACAGATAAAGAAGACTCTGCAAAACCACACGTTAAACCTGCGCACTAAGTTGTATGTATTTAGTCTGGGCTCGAATAAAAAAAAGCTAATCTAAAATTCGGCAATTATATTCAATCTGTGATTGATCAACTTTTTTAATGTCTGTTTTCTTTGAGAAAAACTTAAATTTAAATTGCTCTTTGTAAACTTCATCTGCGCAACGATTGACTTCGTTTAATAGGTCTAAAGTTTTGTTGATAGCTTTTTGATAGTATTGGTCATGTTCAGTTAAAACGTCATCATTCATAAGATCACCAGAGGATCCATGAGGTAAATTAAATGATCGCATAATAATTTCTTGCAAAAAACGACTTGTTCGACCATTGCCTTCAAAAAAAGGATGGACTCTAACGTAAAATTGCTGAACAAAAAAAGCTAGTTCTGCAGGAGTAAAAAGTTTATTTTGCCAAATCATGTGCTGACCGTTGTGAGACTGCTCGAGCAAAGTATTCATCATATTTAAGATATCTATTACGTGTTGTTCGTTAGCGCGCGTATCTCCAGAATAGATCGAATTCTCTTTTATATTAAAAATATTGTTTACTAAGGGGTCTGTACTGATAATATTTGAAAGTAGTCCTAAGTTTTTATAATAACTGTTTACGCGATTAACTGTTTCGATATTCTTTAGTCTTTCTTCCTCTGTTTTGAAAGACCACCAAGGGTTATCATGGTCATAAGCAGGTTTAATTTTTCCAGGATAAGGAATGTGAGAGAAATCACCAGATTCATCAGAGTATTTAAAACTATTTGTAGATATATCGTATTGGTAAAAACCGCGATGCACTTGCTGCAAATCTGAAAGAATAAACTTTTGTTTTTGTATGATGCGATCTACGTTTGGTTCTAATTGTAAAATCCCTGCTGACCAGTTTTTCCAAATGTCTTGTGTTTTAGCTTCAGCATTTGCATAGTCAGATTTATGTCTTTGATAAATTAAACTCACTGGAGTGTTATTGTATTTAGCAGCTTCATAATAGCTGCGTTCAACATAGCGTAAAGCTTGATAGATCGTAATGTTTTCAGGACGCACTTGATATTCTGATAGTTTATTTTGAGTTTCAATAAACGCTTTTTGTAGTTTGCACTCTTGATCTAAACGTTGGTAGTATGTTTGCGAATCAAGAGCTGAAAGTGTTGTTAAATTAGGTAATGGCTTGCTTTTTAGATCGCAGGATTGGGTCAATGCATAAACGTTGTTTACGCAAAGACTTAATGTAATTGTACAAGCTATTTTTTTAAATTTCATAAAATTCACTTTCTATTTATAGCTATAGATAAGCTGTCCATAGGTTTTAATAGTTTTTGAACTAATTTGGCTAAAACTTGGTATAATACCATAGCGTTTTGTATATTCGCGTCCAATTTCAACGCGCCAGTCTTTATTGAGTTTATATGCGACCCAGTATTTTTGGTTAAAGATTTTATCTTGTGGATTGAGGTCAAAATTTTTTTTGTCAGGATTGCGATCGAAAGACTCAATAGATGTCATATCTGATCGTGATAAAGAGACACCTGCTTCAAACGAATCTTTTTCAATAATGAGATGTATTTTCTGCGTACTTCCTGTTGCGTAGTAATACCCATGTTTTTCTAAAACAGATGAAGCTATCGCAGTTGAATTGTCTTGTGCTTGCTTGTATGTATCAAAAGCATATGATTTAACCATCGCAAAATCACCATAGACGTCGAGTATTGCACGTAAACGTGTTCCTTTGTAATATCCAGTGATATCGATAGTTGATCCTATAACATGAGCTATTCCACGAAAATCATTTCGGGGATCTTTTTCATCTTGACCATAATAAGATTCATCAACTTCAAATGCGACTGTTGGCCCTATAAATAAATTATATCCGTTAAGAGCTTCGTCTTTATCTAGAGATAACTTCTTTTGATAATAAGCTGCAAGAGTTGTTTTTGCGAGTAATTTGAAAACGTTTAGGTTACCGCCAAATGATTTTTCAAAGTTAAGTTCAGAAAACACAGTGTCCGTTAATAATTCTTGAACTTGTCCTGGTTCTTCAAACATTGGAATGGCAATAACTTGTCCTTTAATATTCAACGTTCTTGTTTGACCGCCGACATTAGTTTTGATGTTAGATATGCTTAAATCTAATTTAGCCCAAATATCAGGAGAACTTTCTAAAGATTCCTCTAAATTCATTTGACCGTTATTTCTCATTTTAGCTTGTAGCCAATTGCTTCCTTTGCGAGGAGCGTTGCAAATCCCTTTCATAATTGAGTTAACATAAGTCGTTTTTGCAACTCGAAATATTTTGCACATTTGGAAAGTTGTCTCACCGATAATAAAACCACCCAGTGTCGTATTAATTTGGTCATTAAGAGAAACGACTTCTTTGTATTCAGAAATATACTCCCAAAAACTAGAAGCTCCTAATGTTACAAGTAAAGATTCGAGACGGCTTAAACCAGCTGTACGTGCTGTCATATAATAAGCAAAGCCTGCATAGTAGTGTCCTTCGTTAACGCTAAAACCGTTATCATCAAAACGCACAGCATTGCTATTTAATCTATTTTTCATTGAATCAGAAAATGAATTGTAATCCCAATCAACAAAGTTTGGGTTCTGATTTTTTGGTAGTCTGTAATAGTTATAAGTTGATAGACCTAAAATAGCAGAGATTTCAACTCCTGCAGCGAGATAGTTTTTTTGTAGTTTACTTTCATTTAAATATTTTCCGTAAGCATCTTTAAATGATACGTATGCTTTTTTGTCTTTATCATAGTATGTCTGATTGTCGACTTTAGCTAGACTCGATGTGGAATCTAAAACCATATCAAGTAGTCTTTGCTTAATAATGTCATTACTTTGGTGAAATTCTGAGTATTTTTTTAGAACTTTTGAGATGTATGCTTCATGCTGATCTTTTTTTAATATAGTCCAGTTGAGGTTCGATGGGTCAGAGCCATCTGTTTGTATATTATTGATGATTTTAAGTTTTAAGTTTTCGTTATTGTCTTGAAGAACAACAATAGTCCCAAAGGCGTTTTTCTTGTAATTTTCAATTAAATGGGTTTCAGTTCGGTCATCTGAAACTATGTTACAGTCAGGTTGAGGTTGTGTTGATAAGCTCCATTCATAGATTTCTTTTTTTAATAATTTACAATACAAATCTTGATCTGCTTTAAGTTTAAATGACTTTAATATGACTGCTGTTTTGTGATCTGAAACTATATTCTCTTTTGCGAATATTAAGTTGGTCGTTAGAAATGCAGTTGAAAATACGATAGCAGTTTTGAAATTGAACATAGTAAGACTCCTCAATTTAAATTAAATATAGCAATTTTTAATCCCAGCTTATTCGTATTTAAAACTATTATGTGAGGTCTAGGTGTTTCAAATTGATTCATTAATTATAAAGTGACAATTTTTAAACAACACTTGTTGATAAAGTAGTGTCTCAAATAGAGATAAACAATACGTTTTACTTTAAGTTTATATTTAGATTTTCATTAAATAAGTCGATATGTTATAAGTGAAGACCACTTTTTTTGTGCGTGTAGTTAACGCTCTAAAATTAATATTTATGTGCAGTTTTGTTAGCGTTTTGTTAACGATGTCAAATGCATTTGCGTCTCCACAATATTCAACATATTCAGCTAAAATTTATAAAGCAGATGGCTCTCCGTTAGAGAACAATCGTGTGGATTTTAAATTCACTGTGATGGATCCAACTGCGACATGCAGTCTTTTTTCAGAAACATTTTCTGCAATTAATATGACTGACAGTAATGGTAACATTGCCATCACATTAGGATCTGGAACAAGATCATACCCAACATCAGGAACAACGCAATTTGTAGATGCTTTTAAAAATTCAGGAACATTGAATTGTGAACAAGGTTCAACATACTCGCCAGTAACAACATCAATACGTAAAGTTGTGATGCAGTTTAATGATGGTACGGGTTGGCAAACAGTTACTCCAATGCAA
>Ga0255215_1000014_pt1 | contig 117203 bp, 113 predicted proteins | sample Miss_Law_RepC_8d_FD_183033 | JGI IMG/M metagenome (GOLD analysis project Ga0255215, IMG submission 183033) | Freshwater microbial communities from Mississippi River, Louisiana, United States - Miss_Law_RepC_8d | ecosystem: Environmental > Aquatic > Freshwater > River | place: USA: Louisiana... | reverse complement strand
ATTTTTCTTTTCTGCTGTCATAACTCAATCCCGCTTTCTTATCCTATCGGATATTTTACCTAGAATCGAACTAGACCTGTTCCATTTTGATAAGAACCTAGACTACGAAATTTTCACCGCACTCCAGAACTTTCTCGCGACCTCCACGAGCTTGCTCAAAGTAAGTTAGCGTTGACCACCATTTTTCACTTCCGTAATGCAGACTTGGCCCCACAAACACTGTCCAGCGTTCTTGACCAATTTCTGTTTCATACTCCGTCTCAAACATAGTCTCGCCGCCAATAAACCATTTCGGTTTAAAACGGTAACTAAGTCCTGTGCCAACAATTGCCTCAATTTCCATTTCAGGATCTTCTGGCCAATCAAAGTCCTCTGGCAAATCATCTACTTCTTTGCGATGTGCATAAGTCGTTTCGACCCCAAAATTTGTGGACCAGATCATTTCTCCCTCTAAGTAGTACTTTTGAACGATACCCAAAAGTTTTAATGAAGTAGTATCTTTCTCTTGTCCCGAATGTGGATCTAACCAACTGTATTCAAGCTTTAAATAACTTGCTACGCCAATGTCGTCTTTTGCTGGACTAAGAAAGTTATATTTCATCGCAACACCTAAACCGGATGGTCGCAGACTGTACTTTTCATCTTTCGGTAAATATCCATCAATATAGACACCACTCGTATCAATCGACTGCATCGAAAAGCTACCCGCTACAGTGAATTTATCTGTTACTCCATATTCTGCTTCAGTCTCAGAATCTATTGCTGTGTATTTTCCTTGGCCTTTGTCGTTTCTTTGAGTTGTTACTTGATACAATTCCCAACTACCATCTGGTAGCGGCTCGGCACCTCTCACATATCCAAAAAGATTCTCGTCAGCTTTAGTGACTGATGCAAAACTAAATATAACAAAAATCACAAGCATCAATTTATTTTTTCTCATTTAAAATTTTCCATTCGTACATTTATTCTATTCTTTGTTCAAAAAAAAAGGCGCAACCAAGGAACTTAGGTTGCGCCATAACCGCCGCAACTATTACAGCAATTTATAACTTACCGAAGCACCAACAGAAGAGTTCTTCTGTTCTGCTTTTAACAACGGAACTTCAAAGTAAGGGGAAACGCTAAGTTCTTTAGTGAAATTAACAGTTGCTCCCGGATACGCAGGAAGATCATTGAATGCAGTTTTTGCATTTCTTTTTTGTCTCCACTCTGGCGCAACACCTAAATCTAAAGACACCATGTCTGACAGATTGTATGAAGCTGAAAAGTAGTGAACTTGACTTGTAAGAGTTTGACCATCTTCTTTTTCTTTCCACATATAAAGTCGAGGAATTAATAAGTAAGATAGACTCCATTTAGCAATGTCTTTTGCAACAACAAATCGAGCAGTCATTGAACCATTCGATTTTTTCTCTTTAGACGCATCACTTGAAGGAACGAAATAGTTAAAGTTACCTGTAACTTTTAAACCATCTTGAGTTTCGTAAAGAGTTGGATATTCGATACGAAGGTAAGGGTCTGCCATTACCGTTGACTTCTCTTCGCCATTTTCATGGTTTGTGTCAGGACGAAGAGTAAATGATGTCGCCCACTTACTTTGAAATTTGTATTTCGCAGTTAAGTAGTGATTGATAGACATTCCGTTTGCAGCTTCTTTTAAAGCTGGACCATTAATGTAGTTAAAATAACTAATTGAATATGGTCTAGCAGCAGGAGCTGCCCCTACGCTCGCAGTATTTGTGTTTGCAGGTGCTTCAGATGCTGGAGCTACTGCAACAGTTGTCGTTGTAGTTGGAGCTGTAGAGTTAGATGTTTGCGCAATTGATGTCATTCCACAGAAAGTCACTAGTGATACAAAAGATAGTTTTAAGTGTTTCATAATTTCCACTTTATGATTTATTAAGTTTTATAATCGGTCTCTGCCGATTCTTGATCTAAATTGAGTTGGTGTGCGCGTATTTTTTGGCGCAACATACGTGTGCGGAATTTCGTCGCTAGTCTCTTTGATGACTCTAAAATTCTTAACGACTAAATTCCCTCCCCAGAAAAGAAATTTTGATGTTTTAGCAACATTTGCTTCAATCAAAACATTCTTTCCATTTTCATGAACTTTCATTAACTCAGGACTGTCAACGACAGTAAATACTTCTCCGGTCTCCTGATTCTTGAACTTAAGTTCATGCTCATGTCTAGTGTCGTGAGTTGATATATCATCAGTCACTTCACCGATCATGGTTGTCGGTTGATTTGGCTTGGTGGCTGTAGAAGCACAACCAAAAAACGAACTTGCAAGCATCGCAAGTAAAACATATTTCATAAAATCTCCTTTGTTATGATGGTTTATGTTTTGGTTTTTTCTTGTTATGGATACACCTGTGGCCAGCTTTGCTCAAAATAAGCAAAGTTAAGCTCAAAAGTGAAATTGGATCTTATATTTTATGAGTTTCGAGGAGGACGTTTGATTCCTCTGGCGTATTGAAAGAAATAATTATCTTGAAATGTGTTATTGTTTTTTACGATTTGATTCGCGTATCCGGACTGCGGAATTGAATAAAATACTGATAGGTGATGACAGTGGCCAGTGTGACAAGTGCTCTCAGAACAACTTCCAACATTAGCCAGATCCCCAGAACTCTTTTTATTTTGTTCAACTATTTTGATTTGCGAAGCTGAATATTCAATAAACGATGACTCTCGTGACTGCACTTCTGCATGAGGTGACTCAAAAATTCCTATCTCAGCCAAAATGCTGAAAAAGTAAATTAAAACTGTTATTAGAAGAAAACATTTTTTCATAACTAGTTTTGCGAGATCCAAAAAGCAGCCTATCTAAGCCTCAAATAAATTGTTAATTGGGAATTAAGTGAAACTTACTATCCACCTAGATAGGCCACAAAGTTAAATACTAATGCGCAACTTTCCCTTTCATATACTTTTCAAATTTTGCAAACATAATTGGAAGAACAATCAATGTAAGAATCGTTGACGAGATAATTCCTCCGATGACAACCGATGCTAATGGTCTTTGAACTTCAGCACCAACTCCAGTCGAAAGCATCATAGGAATAAATCCAAATACCGCAACCAAAGCTGTCATGAGTACCGGACGTAACCTGATTAATGTGCCTGACATAACAAGTTCTTTTCCTGTTTTACCTTCTGCTTTTAACTGATTGAAGAAATTCACCAGAACCACTCCATTTAAAACCGCGATTCCTGATAGAGCGATGAATCCAATACCTGCCGAAATACTAAATGGTAAACCGTTCAAGATTAGACCGATAACTCCCCCAACTAATGCCATTGGGATGCATCCGAAGATTAATAGAGTTTGTGGCACACTTCCAAACGCTGCATAGATCATCATTAAAACTAAAGCCAATGCAACTGGAGCTAAAATCAACAACCGCGAACGAGCTTGTTCTAAATTTTTAAAATTACCACCCCATTCTAGATAGTAACCTTCTGGAAGTTGAATTGATTTTGCCACTGCGTTCTGCGCTTCATTTACAAAAGATGCAGTATCTCTTCCGCGCAAGTTAATTAAAACAGCAGTTCTGCGATTTGAATTTTCTCTGTTTACTGAGCTGTAGGTTTCTTTAAAATTTACAGAAGCAAGTTGGTTTAAGTTTACCGTTGTGTTTGCACCAACTCCTACAGGAAGCTGATTGATTGCAGCAATATCTGATCTGAGCTCGTCTTTAAGTCGAATAATAATTGGAAACTTCTTTTCTAATTCGTATAAAAATCCAGCCTCTTGACCACCAAGAGCGATTGAAATTGTACTCAAAACATCATTAACCGATGCATTGTACTGTTTAAGTTTATTGTCATCGGGTTCGATTTTTAATACCGGAGAAGTTCCCGCTAAATCTACTTCGACGTCACCAGCGCCTTTTACTTTTTGAATAACCTCTTGAGTCTTTTTAGAAATTTCGACCAATTTATCTAGGTCTGGACCGAAAATCTTAACTGCAACGTCTGCGCGTGTTCCTTCTAATAGTTCATTGAATCGCATTTGAATTGGTTGCGATGCCAAATATGTTTGACCCGGAACTTCTTTTTCCAATTTCGCAACAATTGCCGTAGTTAATTCTTCGTAAGTTCGTTTTTTGCCATTTACTTTTGGCCATTCAGAACGATCTTTCAGCATGATATACGAATCGGAAACATTTACCCCCATAGGATCAGTTGCAACTTCACTCGTACCAATTCTTGAAAACGTATGATTCACTTCAGGAAATGACTTAACTACTTCGTCAGCCTTTCTTTGATATTCAATAGATTGTGATAAACTCGTGTTCACCGGACGGATCATGTGAAACGCAAACGAACCTTCGCTTAACTGTGGCAAGAACTCAGATCCACGTGTACCTAGCAGAACTAAACCAGCTACAACCGACAAGGCTCCTAATGCCATTGTAAGTTTTTGCTTTTTAAAGGCCCATTCAAATGCAGGAACATACATTTTTCTAATCCAGACCATCATTTTAGGCTCTGTGTCTTTTACTTTTCCGGTTAAGAACATACTTGCCAATGCTGGCGCTGTCGTAAACGAAAGAACAAAAGCACCTAATACCGCAATAGCAAATGTGGAAGCCATTGGAATAAACATCTTACCTTCTACGCCTGTTAACGCAAAAACTGGTAAGAAAACCATGACTATAATAAATTGGCCAAATCCAGCAGCTTTTCTAATTTCTACAGTAGATTCATATACGGCTTCTTTGACTTCTTCTTTATCTAAATTTCGACCAAGTTTTTTTGTTCTATCAGCGATAAAGCGAACGCAGTTATCTAAAACGATAACCGTACCATCAACAATTACGCCGAAATCTAATGCTCCAAGACTCATTAAATTTCCCGAAATACCTAATGGTTTCATAACTAAGAATGTAAGAAGTAATGACAAAGGAATCGTTACAGCCGTAATAATAGCTGCTCTAATGTTTCCAAGAAGAATTAATAGGATAATTGTTACTAACAATGCCCCCATAATTAAGTTATGTTCAACAGTACCTAACGTTGCGTTTACTAAATCTGATCTATTGTAAACCGTTACTAACTCAACGCCTTGAGGCAAGTCTTTTTTAATTGCTTCAATTTTTTCATGAATTCTTGTTGAAACAGTACGACTATTCTCACCCAATAACATCATTACTGTACCAAGAACCGCTTCTTGACCGTCATAGGTTGCCGCACCTGTTCTCAGTTGCTTTCCTAGTTCAACTTGCGCGATATCAGATATTGTAACGATCTTAAATGATTCAAGTGTTTTAACCGGAATTCGACCGATTTCTTCAGGTGACTTAATTAAACCTAAGCCTTGAACTAAGAATTGTTCAGCAGTTTGCTCGACGTATCCTCCACCAACATTTCGATTTACTTTTTCTAAAGCTTCACGAATTTCATCAAAGTGAATTCCAAACGCAGCCATCTTTTTTGGATCTGGTTGGATGTGATACTGTTTTTCAAATCCACCTGATGTATTTACTTCAGCAACTCCTTCAACAGTTAACAATCTTGGCTTAATGAACCAGTCTTGCAACGATTTGAGTTCCATGAGTTGTTTAAGGCGTTCTTGTCCTTGTTTCTTATCTTTAAAATCAACTACAAATTGATATATTTCACCTAATCCAGTAGAGATTGGGCCAAGCTCAGGCTGCGCCGCTGACGGTAAATCACCAGACACGCCTTGCAATCTTTCAGTTACGAGTTGTCTTGCTCGATAAATATCGATGTTATCTTTAAATACTACGGTAACTTGAGACAGCCCGAATCTAGTTATACTTCTAACTTGCTCAACCCCTGCGATTCCGCGCATAGAAGATTCAACCGGAAAGGTAATCGTTCTTTCGATTTCTTCAGGCGCTAAACCTTCGATAGTTGTATTAATTTGTACCTGATTATTAGTAATGTCAGGCACAGCATCAATTGGTAAATGTTGAAAACTGTAAATCCCTGCTAACACCAGAAAAAGTGTCAAGGCAAGAACTACTCCACGGTTGTAAATTGAAAATCTAATTATTTTATTTAACATATATTCCTCTAGTGAGAATGTCCTGCTGGTGCTCCATCAAATGCTGATACTTCTGAAATACGCAAAAAACCAAGTCCAGTTAGTGCAATCTCATCATTTGGTGAAAGTTCTTTTGAGTTAACAATCATTGTGGTTGAATTCGAAGAAACAACAGTGAAATCAATTCTTCTATAATATCCGTCCCGTACTCTATAAAGGTTGATTTCCAGACCTGATGTAACTTGCGCAGACTTCGGGATTTCAATATTGTGCGCTTTCGCAACTTTCATTTTGTTAATTGAAAAGTTTTTTTCCGCTTCTGGAGAAAGTTTAAATCCTTTTTCTTTGTTAGCTTCTAAAATACCCTTATCAGCGCCGACTTGGGGATTTCCTTCTTCTTCGCCGTGATTATCTCCGTCTTCATCAGCGTGCTTTTCACCCTCTTCATGATCATCGTGATCATCTTCTTTTTTAGTTTTATCGTTATGACCTTTTTGATCAGAAGCGTGTGGCTTATCACCTTTTTTGTGATCGTGATCATCACCAGCAAATACAAAATTAGAATTAAACGCTAAAGCACAAATTACCAATACATTAAAGATTTTCATAAAATAACCTCATTGAACTTGTTGTCGATAATTAGGATTTGCCCCAAAGCATCAAGTGCTTCCATCTCTGCTTCGTTTCTTCTGCTTTCAAGATCATATAGCTGTCGATGCGCTTCAATGATAAGTGAACTGGGGACCACACCCTTAAAGAATTGGTTTTCAATTCTTTCGTGCTTTTCAGAAATTGTTTTTAGATCTATTGCTGATTTTAATGCCCCAACAGTGTTGTTGTATTTCTCGGTGAGTTGGCTTCTCATCGCTTTCATTTTTCTTTTGGTAAGGTCTAAAGACATCTCAGATTCAATTATGCGTTGCTTAGTATAGTCTTTTTGACCACCATTTAAAGAAAACACTGGTAACGGCATTGATAAACTCAACCCAGTTAATTTTTCTGTTTCATTTCCGACTTTATTTTCGATAACAGTAGGACCAACTTTTAAATCGGGCCATGCATCGGCCTTAGCTTTATCATTTTGACTTCTTGAGATTTCAACTTCAGCTTGAGCAGCTTTAATTTGCGGAGCTTCTGCGACTTCAGATTGGTCACTTACTTTCAACCATTGAGTTTTAGGTTTAGGCAAATATTTTAAAATAGTTTGCTTATCTAAATCAGTCGAGGCTTCAAGTTCTTTCAGTATTTTTTCGCTCTCTGACTTTAACTTTACTAAATTAAATTGGTGATCAGACAAAGCCATTTTGAAAACCGAAAGTGAAACATCTTGTTCAGGTGATAACGCCTTTCGGCCTTGATACTGTCTGATAATTTTACTGAACGTATCGACAGACTCTTGTTCGATTCTAATTTCTTTCTGCAAGTGAGCTAACCTGTATAATGACAGAGATAGCGTCAATCTTGTCGACTGAATAGCAAATTGATTCTCTATTAACGATTTTTGATGTTCGGCTCTTGCCTCGTTTTTACGCGCAGAGCGTTTACCACCAATTGGTATGTTTAAATATAACGTAGCTGACTTCTCAGTTATTTCCGAACCTTTAGACACTGACTCAAGATCAATCTCAGGATTGTCCCATTGGCCTGCGGCATCTTCTAGTTTACTAGAACTCTTAATTCTTTGCTCAGATAATTTAATATCTGAGGATTTCTTTTCTGCACAAGTCAGTAAAGTTTGATAATCATTTATTGCACAAGTCGATTCATTTTGCGCTCGTGCGTTCTCACTTACCGCTATCAATGCGATAGCAATATACACTAATCCCTTCATGTGGATCTCCATGTTGTAAAATTAAATTGTTTGATGAACGATGTATTAGATTAGACTACACGATTGGCGGTCTAAGAATTTCAAAATGATAATTTTTCAAATTTTGACGCACAGAAACTATTGGATAAGTTTGCGCGAAAAGATTTAAGTCACTCGCGATATTTACTGCAAGTATTGAAGAACAATGCCCTAGATGGCAAACATTGCATTCTGAATCTGATTGATTATGAGTTGAATCAGTACTGCAACAGTCTGTAGAGTTTGATAATTCGACTACTGCTTTACTCTTTGTATTGAACGCATCAATTTGAGAGTGAAAAGCTGCACTCAAAATCGTCGTTAATAAATATAAAGTAGCAATAAACAGTTTCAAAATATCCTCGTTATTCTATTAATTTAACTCAATACTCACTTTAGTGTCAACCTAACTATGAACGTGTGCATCTTTCGCAACAATAGCTTTACTATTCTCTTCATTAAGCTCACCAAATGCTAACTTAAGAATTTTTACACTCGCATCAACAGCTAAATACGCCATCAATCCGGCAACAATTAAATCTGGCCAATAAGAATTGAAATAACTTACTGCATAGCCAGCACCAATGACTGCAATATTTCCGATAGCATCATTGCGACTACACAACCACACAGATTGCATATTGCTATCACCTTCTCTAAATCTATAGAGCAAATATGTGACTAATCCATTAACGACTAGTCCAGCAAGCCCCAGCCAAGTCATCATTTCATGATTTGGTGTTGCACCTTTAATAATGCTAAAAACAATTTCAGCCGCTACAAAAACTCCCAAACCACCCATAGCAACTGCTTTTACAATCGAAGCTCTGGCACGAATAGTGAGTGACATACCAATAACAAAAATACTCACTATATAGTTTGCACTATCACTTAAAAAATCTAGTGAATCAGCTTTAAGAGCTTGTGAGTCAGCAAAAAAACTCATTCCAAATTCTATCAAGAACATTCCAAAGTTAAGAATAAGTGCAATCCATAATACTCGCTTTAAACTATCTGATTGCGGTTTAGTTTTTGGGGCGCAACATTTATCCACGTTTTAACTCCTTCAATCCATCAAGAATTGAACAATGTGATGAAGGCTCGTGACCATCGCATTTAGATTCAAACTTTTTCAATACACTTAATATTTTTTTAAGCTCAGAAATTTTAAGTTCTACTTCTTGAATTTTCTTCTGAGTTTTTGTTTTAATTGGAGTACACTCAGAGCTTGGAGTTAATCGTAGCTTAAGTAGATCTTTTATCTCTGCTAATGAAAACCCAACACTTTGAGCGCGTTTGATAAACTCAATCTTCTCAACGGCATCAGAGTTATAATATCTGATGTTCGATTTTTGCGGAGGTAATTCTAATATCTTCTGTCTGTGGTAAAACCGAATCGTTTCAACACCTACACCAGTCAGTTTAGCTAATTTACCTATTGGTAGTTTATCTTCCATTTTTATATCATACGCTCCGTACCGCTGTACGGAGTCAATGCCTAAATTAGATAAATTTTTTCGCGCCATAAATACCTGTAATCATTAGCTATTTTAATTCGATAGTGATTTCTTCTGAAACAGCATTAAAATCATACTTTAGAGTAACTCCTGAAATTTGACCCTTCGGGCTTTGCAACATCTCTGCATCCCAATGATGGCCATCCGGACGAATTTTCCAAGAAGTCTTATACTCTTCTTTTTCACCTTTTGCATTTTTTGTAAATGCAGTGATTACAACGTTTTTAACATCCTTAGCTTTAGCCTTATTTACTACGTCGAATGTGAACTGGAATTTTTCATTTTTAACAGGTTTCTTGTCGTAACCAATGTGAGCGCAAATATCCTTTGTTTTCTCACTGCATACATCGGCTGATTTAAATTCATGAGCCATAGCCACTTGTACAGATAATATCAAACTTAATAATACTAGTTTCTTTTCCATTACTGATCTCCTTTTATTTTTTTACTGGTTTAAACCTTCGTTTATTTTTGCTATCAATGAATCTAAATCCAAAGCTTCAAGCATCTTATTATTCACAAAAAATGTAGGCGTACCTTTAACTCCTGCTTGTCGCCCCTCAATCTCGTCTTGCTTTAATATTTCATCAATATTCTGATTAGCTAAATCTTTTAGGTATTGATCCTTATTAAGACCATTCAAGCCGAATAGAATTTGATTAATTTTTTCATTCATTGGTTCTTGCTGCTCGCCCCATTCTTTTTGTTTTTCAAATAACAGCTCCATTGCTTCAACAAATAAGTTTTGCTTTCGCGCTGCTTCGAGCGCTGCAACTGCGGCTTTTGAATTCCTATGAAGTGGCATATATCTGAACACCCATTGCACTTTACCTTCATAAAATTTCATTTCTTTTTTTATGTAAGGGCTGACCATCGCGCAAGATTCGCACTCTGGATCAAAAAACTCTACGACTGTTACTTTTGCATCTTTTGGTCCATGACTAAAACTATGAACCGCTACTAAGTTTGTTATCATAGGATACGAAGGCGTTTCGTTTTTTCCTATAGACTTACTTTCTGGTTTTACTTCAAATCCAAATAAAGCAATTACCGCAACAAATCCTATTGCTGTAACGGCAGCAGCGATAATCATTAAGTATTTAAGTTCTTTTTTCATTTTTTAATTCCTTTAGGCTTAAAATAAAAATTAGTAGAAAAGACAATAGAGACATAACTGGAATGCTTAGAAAATTGAAGAGTTCAAATTGCTTGGTCTTACAACTTAAATCCGCAGTACAAAGTGTGAACGCTTCTCTTATGATATTATGGTATATAAGCGCATGATAACCTGCTATTACAGAGCCAATCGAAGATAATGCCAAAATGTATTTTGAAATGTGTTTATCATATGACAGTATTCCAATAGGTATAATTAAGACCAATGGATACATGAAGATTCGCTGATACCAACATAGTGAACATGGCGGATATTTTAATATTTCACTAAAGAACAGACTTGCTAAAGTCGAAAAAAGTGAAACTCCCCAAGCTAAATACAAACCCATACTTATTTTCCAAAATAAATAATATAGTTAGTTCCACCTAATTCCCAAGCGCATCCTACGCTTGAGGCACTATATGTCAAGTTTGGCTGCTTTTGTTCGAGTTTAGCCTATGGCATCGGCATTTTCTTGTCGTCGCCCCTTAGTTTTGTTTAGAATTATAGCTAAGTCCATTCCTACTTTTGTTTTTACCAGCTTAATTTATCAAGCATTCTTGGTGTCGGCGCATGACTTCTAACCTTTTTTTCTGTCGAAAAACTCTCCACCGTTTCAACTAATAATGTTGTAGCGGTGTCCAATCTTTGAATTCTTCCTGCCATGATTAAGAATCTAGATGATCTAAACACCTGCTTATATTTATCATATATAGCTGGCCTTAAAACCGTATCAATAGTTCCGAACTCATCTTCTAACGTGATAAAACCAAATCCTTTAGCTGGAGGAGGTCTTTGATCTACTAGTAAAATTCCAGCGATAGTAGTCATTCTATTTTTAGGAATTGTTTTTAATACTTTAGAATTAATCAATGGTAAGTGTGGGACCTCTAATCTTAAATGCCTCATGAGGCTACCATCCAAGCTATAGCCAAGTACTTTGTAATCAATGCCTGCTTCTTCTAAATTGGTCATGCTATTGAAAGCACTTAGACTACTTTCGAGTTTAGTTTCTTCATCAAAAAGCGATAGCTGCTGTGATACAACTTTTTGCCCAAGCAAATTTTTAAATTCAATCGACTTCCAAAACGAGTGTCTTCTATCAAGACCAAAACAATTGAATGCATCTACTATAGAAAGATTATCCAGAACGCTCCTATTAAAATTAGTTCTTGAAACAAAATCTTCAATAGAGTTAAAAAGCCTCTGCTTTCTTTCTTTAATCATACCTTCTACATCATCTTTAGAAATTCTGGCAACATTTCTAAAGCCCATTCGAATGGTCTTTGGACCTTCAAGCGTTGCATCCCATTCTGATTTATTTGGATGAATCGGCAGAACTATTACGCCACTATTTCTTTTAGCTTCATTAATTAAAAAGTCGATTCTGTAAAAACCCATAGGTTGTGAGTTAATCAACGCACACAAATACTCAGTTGGATAATGGGTTTTTAGATATGCCGACTTAAATGCTAATGATCCATAAGAGGCAGCATGAGCTTCAGGGAAACCGTAACTCGAAAAACCTTTAGTTCGATTTAAAATGTCTTGTGCTAACTCTTGCTTAATTCCATTTTCAATTAATGAATGATAAAGCTTTTCACCTTCATGATCCACACTGTTAGCACTTCTTTCTTTTCCTAGACTTCGTCGAAGCTTGTCGGCTTGAACTGTTGTAAATCCGCAAATGTCCATAGCCATTTGCATGATCTGATCTGGAAATATTGTTACTCCATGAGTCCTACCTAGAATTTTATCCATTTTCTCGTTACCACTCCGAAAAGGCTGCCCTAACTTAGCTTTTTTCCTATTCACAATATAAGAAGGAACCATCCCGCCTTTACTATTGCTTGGACGAATCAGAGCCACTTGAACTGTCATTTCATACGGTATTCTTGGTTTAGTCCGAGGTAATGAGCTCATCTGCGCACGTGATTCGATCTGAAAACATCCAGCGGTTTCTGCGCGACCAATTAAATCATAAGTTTTTTCATCATTGATCGGAATATCTCGCCAGTCTTTGCCGATATAATCAGTTGCTTTTCTAATTACAGTCAAAAATCCAATTGATAGAATATCCATCTTCATCATGCCTAATGTTTCTAAATCATGCTTATCAAATTGAACGATAGTTCTACCGTCCATTCTTGCAGGCTCAACTGGAACCGTTTCAACTAAAGGATCATTAGTTATAACGAAACCACCCGAATGCGTCCCGATATGCCTTGGGTAATCAGCTATATCAGACAATAGTCTTCCTAAATGAATCTTACGATTCACATATTGACCAGCCAACTCATCAAATTTTGATTTCACGACATCAGCCTTCAGCGTACCAACATCAACACCTATGGCTTTACAAATCTCTCTGTAGCTTCCTGCATGTTTAAATGTATGCACTGCTGCAACCATTGCTGCGCGATCTCGACCGTATCTGGAGTAAATTCCTTGAATGACCTCTTCTCGTCTTTCATGTTCAAAATCGACATCAATATCTGGTGGATCAGGTCGCGCATCATTTGCAAATCTATCGAATAAAAGATTTGCAGAAATCGGCTCAACAGCCGTTATCCCCAGCGAATAACATACAATAGAGCTTGCAGCAGAGCCTCTTCCTTGAAAGACAATTTTTTTCTCGCGAGCATCCTGCAAGATATCATTCATTGTAAGAAAATAATCTTCTTCTCCACGTTTTTTGAAGAAATTTAACTCTTTTCTAATTTGAGCATCAATTCTGCTGTTAATTAACCCTCGATACTTCTTTCTAGCGCCTTCAAAAACCAAATATTCCAGATAAGAAGACTTCGTGTGCCCTTCCGGTACGGCTTCTTCTGGGTAAGTATATTTAAGCTCTGATAATTTGAATGTACAGCTATCAGCAATAGCCTTAGTATTCGCTATCGCCTCTGGAATATCTAAAAACAACGCTTTCATCTGCATATGAGATTTTAAATATCTCTCTTCATTTCTAAAAAGTTTAAATCCAGCAGTGTCTAACGTAACACTCTCTCGAATACAAACTAGGCAATCTTGCAGAAAACGCTTTTCTGGATCATGGTAATGAACATCATTAGTTGCTACTAACTTTAAACCATTTTCTTCAGCCAAACGTATTGCCTGATTAATTCTATCAAAATCATTTCCATCAAGATACCTACAAACAGCAATGTATGTGTCATCACCGAACAACTCTCTATAAAGATTAAAATTATTATTCGGATCATTCTTTAATATACAAGTGATTTCATTTTTTTCAAAAAATCGTCTAACCAAAAATTTAAGCTCTTCTTCTGTAATGAAACCCTCACCCTTTTCTTTTCCAGCATGAACTTGAGTGATTATCCTGCACAGCAAAGCCCAACCTTTTCTTGTTCTAGCAATTAAATGAACAGAAGGCTTATCTTTTACTGTAATCTCGGCACCACAAATTAATTTTAAATAAGGCGCATGATCTCGCACAAATTCATAAGCGCGAGGCAAGCCATAAACTCCGTTTATATCCGAAATACCGATAGCAGGCATACCCATAGCTACAGCACTAGCTATGTAGTCTCTTGAATCCGAGGCACCTCGAAGAAATGAAAAGTTAGATTTACATAAAAGTTCAACAAACATAAATTATCCATAGTATCCATGTAAAAAAAATTGCTGATCTCTTGTCTCAAAAATAAAAATTCTTTGCCCACCTTCAATTTCTACAAATGAATAGTTCCGATCATAGGTGTTCGTAAATCTCTCGTCTGGCTTCTCAAACCACCCGCCAGATATTCTTTCAACATCTGGGTCCCAGTGTAAAATTCTGTATTTTTTCTCTCGTATAAAAATATACCCAGCAGTCACTTCGACCTTGACTGGTCTTGGTAAAAAATAAGTCGGACGTTTTTTTAAAGTTTCGGCGATTAGCATAGACTCAGCTTTGTCTGTCTCTCTATGTGAACTTCCAAATAATTTTTCAAAAGACTTTTCAGGCCTAGAATCTTGAAGAAGTTTGGCTTGAAATAAACTTTTCTTACCAACCAATTCTGATAAGTAGTTGTGTAGATTATCAAGACCTTCAGATTTTTCTTCATCGTTACTAAAAACATTTCTTTGTGCACCAGTAAAGACCACTGTTGAAAGCACATGGCTTTCAATTTGTTCTATTGGAGATTTGATAGGCTCTTTCTCAAAATGTCTTACCATACGCTCTTTAATTATCTTTAAAGTACCTTTTGTACTTGATTGAGGTCTAAAAAATTCAAATTCAAAATTCTTAATTGGATTGGGTTCTTGTGAGCCTTTTTCACAAATAACGCTCACTTTAAGTCTTGTAAGACTTTTTTCTCTAGCACGAAGGCGCATAAAGATCTGATCTAGCTGGGATTTCAGCTCAAATAAAATTGGATCAAGCTCACCATAAAATTCAAAATACGGAAATTGCTTAATCTCAAAAATTTTTTCTTCGGGCTTCCATAATGGCCAACCCATGAAATCTGTCATTTGAACTCGTTGATAACAATGCCGACCAATTATCCCATATCTTGAAATTAGATCTGAAATAGGGATTGTTTTAAAGTCACCAATCGTCTTAACTCCTAAATGAGTAAAACTTTCGATCATTTTAATAACTTGCTTCGTAACAATTTGATCTCGCTCAAAGGGATCTGCAAAGTCGACAAGAGCAGTTAATGGCAAATCATTAACAGAAAATTTATTATACTTAGCAAAAGCTAATGTATCTGTAATGTCTTTACCAAGTGAAATTCTAGCATTAAGCTTAAGCCTTCTTAAAATAACTTGTGCCCTAGCCAAAAAACTTTCTTCTTTATACAGTCTTTTAGACTTTCCAATCTCTATAAAAACCGCTTCATCTTTCTTGATGCAAATCTGTGGTGAAAATCTTAAAAAGTGTTCTGCAATTTTTGAGGTTGGAGCGTCTTTTCCAAAATAAACGCATGCAACTCTCAAGGCTCACCTCCTCCGTACTTTTGTCGAACAACTTCGACCTTAAATTCATCATCCAGAAAATTAACATCTAACTGAAGACTAACTGGCCATGCCTGTGAAAACTGTTTATCAGGCAGAAAAAATAAAGTAGATTTTCCTTTTCCGCATAATAAATGAAGGCGCTGCAACGTCTTCACATCGTTAGATAATTGCGGCGACACGATAAACGGATAAGTTGAAGATTCTAAAGTTCTGTGAAGAATCTTTTGATGATCGACACTAGAGTCCATAAAAAGTATTCGATCTAAATCTACACCACGCTGCCTGATTGCCAGCGGGCTAATTCTCTGCTCTTTCTCGCACCAAAAGATACGTTTATCTGGATGCATTCTGAAAAGCTGAATTAACCATTCAGTTCTTGCATTTCCTAATAACTCGCAGACCACTCCTTCAGCTACTCCATGAGCAAGACTCGGCGCCTTCCAGATAGTTTTATCTATCTGGCTATTTCCACCGATCTCAATTCTTAGCTTATGAAGTAATTCTGCTGTAGCCATACTACTCTTCTGATTTATGTTCTAGATTTTCATGTACTTGCTTAACCTCACTCGAATCAGCCCAATTAACTAAAGGAAGTTCTAATACCTCGTCTCCTCCATGAGTAAAATGAATTGGCTGATCGTTATCAATTGTTAGGTCTTTAATTGCGCCCATAAATCCTCCTAAAGCGTTTTAAACAGGATTATTTTGATTATTGACATCTGTCAAAGAATATGTAAATAATATGTAAATGTGAGGCTAAAGTCATGGATTACGAAAATCAAGCAGAAGTCATAAAGCCGATAGATATTCCTATGGATAAACTATCTTCTGATGCCTTAGAAGGGCTTATTGAAGAATTTATTTTACGCGAAGGAACAGATTATGGAGCAAATGAAGTAAGTCTTGCTACTAAAAAGCAGCAAATTTACAAGCAGCTTGAGAAAAACGAAATTAAAATAATATTCGATTGGGAAACAGTATCTCCAACAATCGTTTTGAATTAAATTTTATTTCTTTTTTAAGGCACGATCTATTTTAATCTCAAGATCTGGATTCTGATTTGAATCTAACAAAAACTTTTTCATTGATAAGCCGTCAGTTTCCATATGCAGCCACTCATCACAGTTATGAAAATCTAGAAAAATGGGCGAACGATCATGACCATTCTTAAGAATGAAATCTGATGGTTCCGTAGTTAAAATACTAAAAGATTTTACTACTTCACTGCCAGACGCGTTCTTCCAAATATCGTAAATTCCTGCTGCGAACAAAAGCATCTTGTTTGGCCGAGAAAATCGAATCACATTACCTGCAAATGGCCCATCATACACAGACTCATAAAACCCTGTTATCGGAACAACACAATGCTTTTTAAGAAATGGATTTTTCCAAGTTGCTTTCTCTAAAACCGTTTCAATTCGAGCATTGTAAGTAGCAAACTTTACTTTCGACTCAGCCGACCAAGACGGAACTAATGAAAACTTAAAGTTCTTTAAAACCAAAGTGTCATCCTCAGCAAGAATAATTGGCGCATCGTTGTGGGGATAGAATCGCTTATCGACATCTACGATTCCATCTTTGGCTTCAATGCCATAACTACCAAAATCTGAAGCTTCTGCTTTAGTAACGTAATTTGAACACATATCAAAATCATAACCTAAAAATCCAAATTGGTTACCGGATAAAAGTCCAATCATACATTTTAATAAAGTTCTTAAGCTATCTCCGATAAAAGTTCCGAGACAAAGGTCAACTTCCATAATTTTAAAATGAGGCTATGAAAATAATTTGCTATTTATATAGAGGAGGAAATAAATGAGCACTATAGATATCAAAGTATATAATATATTAGTTCACTATGGCGAAGGCCTCAACAAGAACTTACTTGAATTGCTAGACGAAGTACTTCTCGAAAATTTAATTGCGGGACAGGAAATTAAACTAATTAATCAATATATGTACCCGGCAGAAGTGAAAAAAATATCAAGCGCGGGGAAGTCGTATTTAACAGGCTACTTATTCAAATCTGCTACTTTAAAATGGAAAACAGTTCCAGATGACAAAAAAAGACATAAAGTCGATCCCGGAAATAAAAAAGTTCTACCTTATTCATATTTCATACTCGATTTATTAGATCATAGGCTCTTTTGGGTAACCGAAAGAGGTCTATCCAGCGCTCCTTCCGCATTCAATTTTGCTTCGTATATAAAAAAAGTTTCACTGCCTTCCTTAAAACAAGACTATGAAGGTGAGGCACAAGCAGAATGGAACTCAACTCCTCGAAATAAACGGACAGGTAAATGGCCAAAATTTTTAAGTCAATATTTATCGGATAGAAATGTATCTAAAAATACTTTTCGAGTTGACCTACTACCAGAAGTCTCATCAGACAAAATAAAAAATATATTGAAAAAAAAGCAACTTATAGTTCGGAATGCAACATTCTACCCCAAATTAAATAACATAACAAAGAACGAACTTAAGCAATTATTCACAAATGTGGATGAAATTGCTAGCTCGATGTCGGGTAGGAACCGTAGAACCGTAGAACCTATAACATTTGATTCTCCCTTTTAAGTAGTTAACTCAGGAATTCTAAATACATGAATCTTCGACAAAAGAAGCCACTCTTCATAGGAGAAAATCAATTTAGCGTGTAGATTGAGTGTAGATTAAAAGTAGATAAACTCTGTGATCTAGCGTGATTTTCTGTGATGCTTTTTAAAAACTGACATAGCTAAACCCTTGAAACCATTCGGTTCTAGTTTTGCGTACTTAGGGTTCTACTCAGTTAGTGGTGGAATGCTAGGCGTTAGAGTTTAGATAAAAAGGATCCAATTAATTCAAGAACTTTCTAGAATTTTAGTTATCGAAGCTAAATTTTAGGAGGTATGAAATAATGGATCCCAATTGGCAATCTAACAACCGGTTAATCGTTTTGCCAGAACTTAATATTTTAACACACGGCCAAAGCAATAAATTTCGTTATAACTACCAATGCGAAAAAGTCTCCGAATTCGAGGTCTGCCCTCGATGTGCAGTTAAATCCTATTCTGTTCACGATCGAAGATGGGTCAATGTCAAAGACCAGCCTGTTCGTGGCCAGGGCATTAAACTACAGATTTTAAAGCGAAGGTTTAGATGCCCTAATTGTAAAAAAGTCTTCACTGAGCCCGTCTCTGGGGTTCGTAAAGGCTTTAGAACCACTGAACGTTTTAGACGTGGAATTAAATGGGCTTGTGATAATTTTAAAAATTTAAAACGCGTGCAAAAAGCTCATGCTTGCTCAGTAGGGTTAATTTATAAAATATTCTACGAACAACTTGAACTCAAACATCGTGAAAAAATGAATGACCCATGGGGCACGACCGTTGGCATCGATGAACATACTTGGAAAAAAAGACGTGGTCAGAAACGCAAAACTGAATATGCATCATTAATCGTTGATTTTGATCGTAATCGTATTGCTGAAGTTGTGAATGGTAAGACTGTAGCCGATTTGACCGAGCAACTTAATTATATACCAGGACGTGAAAATGTTCGTGATGCCACTATAGATATGTGTGACCCTTTTAAAAAATTTATTAAAGATTTTTTTCCAAATGCAAAAATTACTGCAGATAAATTCCACGTTTTACGTTTAGCAAACCCCATGCTGATAAGAGCTAGAACTGAAATTACAGGCGATCAAAGATCAAACCCAGTTCGTGTTTTGCTTCAACGTAATCGACACAATTTAAAGTATTTTGAAAAATCAGCTCTTGATCAGTGGCTTGCACTGTATCCAAAGATGAAAGAAATTTACTGGCACAAAGAATCGCTATATCAACTGTATCGAACGAAGGGTTACGACAAAGCTTCAAAGGCATTAACAATTTTAACTGACCGCATGGCTTTATCAAAACTTGATGAAATAAAAAAGCTACGCAGAACACTTATGAAATGGAGACAAGAAATATTAAATTACTTTAAAACTAAGTTGACCAACGCGCGAACCGAAGGCTACAACCGCGTTGCAAAGGGCGAACAATACTCAGCTTTTGGAGTTCGCAACTTTATTAACTACAGACTTCGCATGCTAAATACTTAGAATGTCTCGAATTTTGGATACTCTTCCACCATCAAATGAGTAGAACCGTAGAACCGTAGAACCGTACTTAGCTTTTGTTTTGATTTTTCTTGCGAAGTAAAATGGCGGAGAGAACGGGACTCGAACCCGCGGCCTTCCGCGTGACAGGCGGACGTTATAACCAACTTAACTACCTCTCCGTTTTAGTGACAATTAAGCAATAAATGTTCAACCAATATAGATAAGTTTTTCTGATATTCAACTAAAAATTTTATCATGCTGAATATTAATGCATATTTAACCTATAAATGAGGGACATTTCACCATACCCAGATCGACTAAATTAGGACATAATCAAAACCATAGTAATTATCACTTAAAACCGAGGATTATATGACTCAAAAACTATTCATCACCCTAGCCGTTTCTTTATTGTCTTTAAATTCATTTGCAGTGGCCACTGATACAACAGACATTGCTGTCGAAGGCATGCACTGCTCTGGCTGCAAAAAAATGATCACTAAGACCGTTTGCGAAGATAAAGACTTATCTGCTAGCTTTGAATCTTGCGCAGTTAACTTAGTTGATGCCAAAAAACAAGTTGGTAAAATCACAGTTAAGATGAAAGATGGCAAAGCCATTGATTACACCAAAATCGAAGCCGCAGTAAAAAAAGCTGGCGATGATTATAAAGTCGTTAAACCAGAACAAAAATAATTCTTACCATAGAAAGTAGATCCACCTTGGCATTTGAAAAAATTGATAAGCTTTTTTGGCTTGATATGGAAATGACCGGCCTCGATGTTAACAAAGAAGTCATCATCGAAGTCGCTTGTATCGTCACTGATCTTAATTTTAAAGAACTCGAAACTTTTGAAACCGTTGTCAAACAACCTCAATCTTACCTCGATAGCATGGATAACTGGAATAAAGAACACCACGGCGGATCAGGCTTAACGGCAAAAGTTCCCTACGGTATGGAACCATCAACAGTTGAATTTCATCTTATTTCGATGATTGAGCGACACTTTCCCGAAGCACAACGCGATCGCAAGATGCGCCCGATTTTAGCTGGTAACTCAATATCGCAAGATCGCTTATTTATTGATAAATACTTTACAAAACTCAGTGAGAAACTTCATTATCGTATGCTTGATGTGAGTTCTTGGAAAATTATTTTTAACAATAAGTTCGAAAAAGTTTACAAAAAACAAAACTCACACCGTGCTCTAGACGATATTCGCGAAAGTATTGGCGAGTTACGTTACTATCTTGATCAAATCAATTCATAAAATAAAAAAGCCACACGTTTTATCAAAAAATCATGTGGCTCTATATTAACAAATAATGAAAATTATTTTTGCTTAGCTTGACGCAAGCGTAATTCAGTTTGCGCCTGATTACGAACATCTTTTGACGGATCTTTAGATAATATTTCTAATTGTTCATCTGAGATCTGAGCATGTTTAGCAGCATAGTACTTTAAAACATCACGATCACTTTTGGCGAATTCATTAACGATTTGTGCAGGCAAATTCACATTCTCTAGCAATGCCGTTTTAAACTCAACAATAGAACCCTGAGCGTATTCTTGCATTGTAGATAAATCTAATGTTGGATTCACTAACATCGTCATCACGACAGCCTTATCATGATCTATCTCAAATTGTTTTTTAATTTGTTGAATGATATCTGAATTCAGCTGACCTTGAGCTATTTGTAATTTTGCAACCTGCACTTGATTTGACTGATGATACAAACCAACTGATCCAATAATCACAGCACAAATGAACATAACCACATAATGCAACTTAAAGCTTTTATGTTTATTAAAAAACTGAAAATAAAAAGCGTTTCCTAAAAAACCCAAAGCAAGCACATTCATTGATGATACAAATGAAAACAAACCTAAAACCTGAGAAGCCGCTTGCCACTGATTTTGATTAATCGATGCCGCATATTGATTATAGAAAACAACTAAATCATAACCAAACGCTAATAGACCTAAAACCAAAAAAATAGCCGTGTTAAAATCTTTAAGTTTTAAACGAAAAAAAAGCGCTCCGAACATCAGAGCGCTTAATGGCATAATAGATAATCCTAATAAAACCAACCAAATCATAACTAGTATCTGTAATGTTCTGGTTTGAATGGGCCTTCAGTATCAAGACTCAAGTACTTAGCTTGTTTGCTTGTTAATTTCGAAAGTTTCACACCAATTTGTGATAAGTGTAAAGCCGCAACTTTTTCATCTAAATGTTTTGGTAAACGGTAAACATCAACTTTTGAGTATTTATCACGATTTAAATAAAGTTCCATTTGCGCAATAACTTGATTTGAAAACGAGTTCGACATAACAAAACTTGGATGACCTGTTCCGCAACCTAAATTCACTAAACGACCTTTTGCTAAAACAACAATTTCTTTGCCGTTTTTCAAAGTGTGAATATCAACTTGTGGTTTAACTTCGCGAATTTTTGAATTTTTATTTAACCAAGCCATATCGATTTCGATATCAAAGTGACCAATGTTACAAACGATAGCATTATCTTTCATTTTCATGAAATGTTTGTCTGTGATGATATCGCAGCAACCAGTTGCTGTAACAAAAATATCAGCCATCGGAGCAGCTTCGTCCATAGTCACAACTTGGAAACCTTCCATAGCTGCTTGTAATGCACAAATTGGATCAACTTCAGTTACCATAACACGGCAACCTAAAGCACGCATAGAGTGAGCAGAACCTTTACCTACATCGCCGTAACCAGCAACAACAGCCACTTTACCAGCCATCATCACATCTGTTGCGCGTTTTAATGAATCTGTTAAAGATTCACGGCAACCGTATAAATTATCAAATTTAGATTTTGTAACTGAATCGTTGATATTGATTGCAGGAACTTTTAATTTTTTAGCACGGTGTAAGTTCTCTAGATTATGAACACCTGTAGTCGTCTCTTCAGAAATACCGATGATTTTCTTTAACATGTGCTCATACTTTTTAGTGTGCATCATATTTGTTAAATCGCCACCATCATCTAAAATTAAATTGTAACCATCTGAACCCCAACCTTCGATTGTTTGTTCAATACACCAGTTGAATTCTTCTTCTGTTTCGCCTTTCCAAGCAAAAACCGGAATACCAGCAGCAGCCATAGCTACAGCAGCATGGTCTTGAGTTGAAAAAATATTGCATGAAGACCAACGAACCTTAGCACCTAAGTAAACTAAAGTTTCGATCAACACAGCTGTTTGAATTGTCATATGTAAACAACCTGTAATACGAGCGCCTTTGAAAGGTTGTTGTTTGCCGAACTCTTTACGTAAAGCCATCAAACCTGGCATTTCTTTTTCTGCGATTTTAATTTCTTCGCGACCCCAACGTGCTAATTCAGCAAATACTTTAGGGTTTTCCATTGCTTCTTTGCAAACACGGTAATCTGGAGCACCGACTAAGTTTGTGCCTTTACCAGAACCAGATGTTTTTTTCTGAGCGTTTTTAGCAATAGCTTTAGCTAAAGCTTTTTGTGCATTTTTTTTATCTTGAGTTGATGTTTGAACTGCCATGAAGTTTCCTTTTTGTTATTATAATTCTGATTCAGAATTCGTTATAATATTTATATTCTTTAATATAGTATCGTATTTTGTCTGATAAACACTGCTGTAGACAACAGGAATTTACCAAACGCCGTTATTCAACAGTTAAAATTTCGTAACCTGTGTCAGTAATCAATACTGTGTGCTCAAATTGAGCTGATAATTTTCCATCAAGTGTTTCATAGTATTTAATCTCTGACTTAGGAATTGCTTTTTCGACAAAGTCCTCAGTCCCCTCATTCACCATAGGCTCAACAGTAAAGCACGTCCATGGAATGATCTTTTCACCTTTGCCGCGCTTACCAAATGCCGGAACAAAAGGATCCATATGAAAAATTTTGCCTATACCGTGACCACCGATCTCTTTGACAGTTGAGTAACCACGACGAGTCACATATTTATTAGTTTCAAAACCGATATCACCTGTATAGCCATTAGGTTTAATCGCCTCTATACCCGTCATCATGGCATGATAAGCAGCATCAATAAGATCTACAGCATTCGGAGTGACTTGACCAACAGTGAAAGTTTTAGATGTGTCACCAAAGAAACCGTCTTTTTTCACAGTCACATCTATATTTAAAATATCACCCTCTTTTAGAACATACTGAGATGGCAAACCATGACAAACAACGTTGTTAACCGATATACATGTCGAATTCGGATAGCCATGATAACCAATACACGCAGACTCTGCACCTAAAGATAAAGTAAAATCGTCAGCTATTTTATCAAGTTCTAAAGTTGTAATTCCAGATTTAACAAATGTTCCGGTGTGATTTAAGACCCGAGCCGCCATCTGGCAGACTTTTTTCATTTTAGCGATTTCTTCCTTAGTGAAAGGAACAGGTTTTCTAGAGTTTGACATATGCAAACCTTATACAGGACAACCCGAGATCTGCCAAAGAGAATTAGTATGTGCATTGGCCATGGGCGCTGAAGCATACACTCTATTGAATTTAAAGGCTTTTAAAATAAAAAAGGCCAGCACGAAGCCAGCCTTTTGATGTAAACTTTACGTCTAAAAACTATTTTAAGTGTTTAGAAACAAGTTTAGTCATTTCGAACATAGAAACAGTGTTTTTTCCGAAGATTGGTTTTAATTTATCATCAGCATTGATGTTTCTTCTGTTTTTAGCATCTTGAAGACCATTCTTTTTGATGTAAGCCCATAATTTTTTAACAACTTCAGTACGTGGAAGTGCAGAAGCACCAACGATAGCTGCTAAAGTAGCAGATGGTGTTAAAGCTTTCATGAAAGCTGCATTTGGTTTTCTTTTAGAAGCTGCTTTTTTAGGAGCTGCTGCTTTTTTTGCTGGAGCTTTTTTTGCTACTGCTTTTTTAGGAGCTGCTTTTTTTGCTGGAGCTTTTTTCGCTGTTTTCTTTGCCATGGTTAATCCCTCCGTAAGGTTGTTAAGGCATTGTTTTATTTTTTTAAATCAATCAGTAAATCACTTTACTCTGTTTGACTTAAGTCTAAGTCTAGATTTTTCCTCTCGTCAACAACTACTCGAGAGAAATTTTCATTTTTTTTAGATTTTTGAGCATTTTGACGATATTTCCCCTCTGAAAATTGAAAAAAAACGCATTTTCCGCTCTATTTCTCGTCTTAAAAAAGTCTTTCAGCACCGAAAACTCACTCTCTAGACTGTTTTTAGACTCGTTCATTCAGACATTTTACCGATACAAAACACATGAATGACAAGAGACAAGCTCAGACCACAAACACTGATTTAAGCTTTGCTGAAATCCTAGAAAGCATGAATGAGCAAGGCTTTGCGGACACAACTCCTTTTGAGAAAACTGAGAATCAAACAGAAAATCTTGTCTTGCAATCAAGTCCATTTAACACAGAACTCATCGTGAATACGCCTGTATTTCGCTTTACACAAAGCCACACATCTCTGTACAACAAACACCAAACAAAAGAAAATCCAGCCCAGAACCTAACGCCATTTAAACTTAAAGCCGAAGGCATGACGCAAGAACAATTCAAATCTTATGAATTTCTTTTTTACAGCATGGATTTGCCAGTTTTAAAGGCTCACCAACTGCTTCCTGAAAAGTTTAACCAAAGCCAACTTAAAAAAGCCTTTAAAATAGCGGCTCTAAAGCAACATCCCGATACTGGTGGCACCCATGAAAGTTTTCTAGAACTGAAAAAAAGCTATGAAATACTGATGGATTTCGTTAAAACGAAACTCCATGCAAGAACAGCTTAAACAAAAAGACATTCTCATATGCACGCTTAATTCGACATACCAACACACGTCTTTTGGTTTACGTTATATCTATACTCAGATGAATCTCTTAACCGAACAAACCGAGCTCATCGAATGGACCATTAAAGAAAATCCTCGCAACATAGTTGAGCGAATACTCACGCAAAACCCTAAAATCGTGGGCTTTGGCGTTTATATTTGGAACACAGAAGAACTCTTTGAAGTCTGTTCAATACTTAAAAAAGTGGCGCCTCATATCTGTCTTGTGTTAGGTGGGCCTGAAATTTCATATGAAACAGAAAAGCAGCGTCTATACAATCTCGCTGATTTCGTCATCTGTGGAGAAGCTGATTTTGCATTTCCAAAATTTTGTTCGGAGTATTTGCAATCTTTAGAGTCGCAAACTGTTTTCGAATCTCCTAAAATAATTCGTTCAGAGTTACCAGATATCAAAACTATTAAAATACCCTATGATCTTTACACCGACCACGATATCGCCAACAGAGTTATTTATGTTGAGGTCTCTCGTGGCTGCCCATACAAATGTGAATACTGTCTATCATCATTAGATAAATCAGTCAGAAGTTTTGATTTAAACCAATTCTTAGAAGCTATTCAAAAACTGATTAATCGCGGAGCTCGTACTTTTAAGTTTGTTGATCGCACTTTTAACTTAAGCCCAACAACATCAACAACAATCCTGCAGTTTTTTTTAAAGCAAGCAGATTTAGGCTTGTTTTTACACTTTGAAATGGTTCCAGATAGGCTGCCTGTTGAAATCCGTGATTTGATCAAACAATTTCCAGCGGGATCACTACAATTCGAAGTCGGCATACAAACATTAAACCCAGTTGTCGCCGCAAATGTTTCTCGTAAAAATGACTTAACTAAAGTTAAAGAAAATTTTGCTTTTATACGAGAACACACTCACGTACATACTCATGCTGACTTGATCGTCGGCTTACCAGGTGAAACATTAGAATCATTTGCTGATGGTTTTGATCAACTTGCTGAATTCGGTCCTGATGAAATTCAAGTTGGCATTTTAAAAAGACTCAAAGGCACACCGATCATTCGTCACGAAGAAAAATTTGCGATGAAATATCAAGACTTTGCTCCGTTTCAAATTTTATCAACTTCGACGATGGACTATGCGACTCTACAATTAATGAATCGTTTTGCTAAGTTTTGGGATTTATATGCTAACAGTGGCGATTTTCCACATTTTATGAAATGGTTTAAAACACAGCCTGGTTCATTTTTTTGGAATTACATGAATTTCGTTCATTTTCTTTCAGAGAAATATTCTGAAACACATTCAATTGCTTTAATGAATTTGGCTGAAAAAGCATGGCTTTATATTATAGAACTAGAATCAAAAAATGGCTTATCTGTGAATGCTGCAGAAGAAAAAGCGTTTGTAATTATTAAAGCAGACTTTTGTGATGGTTACAAAAAACGCGACATTCCGCCATTTATGAAAAAATTTATTTACGGAATTGAAAACGCAAATAAAATGCTAAAGCCAGCTAAATCATCAATGAATGAACGCCAACTTCAGCATTTACGCGATTAATTGATATCTTTAAATAAAACCTACTGTTTAAAACAGCCAAAAGTAATTAAAGTACCGATAATTTCACCTTCTTTTAAATCGCCCTTTTTTACAGCTTGAACAACTGCATCGTACAATCTGCTCACGTCAGCATCTTCTTGTCTTTGTGAATAACCATATTTTGTTAATACATCAGATGCTGCTTTAGTAATATTGGCGTCGATGGCTTTCTCCTCAACTGAGTTGGCAAAAAGCATTTTAAGTTGCTCTGCATTTTGAGGTCCTAAATCCCAACCAGAACCTTGAGACAAGCCATCTGATTTCATGAGAAATGAATCCATCAAAACTCTTTTGTCGTTTATAGAAAATGACATATCCATAGTTGTCAGTTTATTTTCTGGATACTCTGCTGCCATCAAATAGAGTTCTGCTTTTTGACCTGTACTCGATGTCACGACAAGAGTTCCTTCATACATTTCTTCTTCAGTTTTTTTAAGCTCTATGAGACTTCCTTTACCTAATAAAGTTGAATCATCTGGATTAGCTGTTGCAGTCATAACACCACCAAAACAAGTTATTTTCGAATCTGCACCACTGCCGATATCTGAACCTCCTTTTTGGTCGTTACTCGCAAAAGATGTTACTGTTGATGCCATGATAGCCATTGTTAAAATTGTTTTTTTCATATTGAATCCTTTTAGTTATTTTGAACGTGGATGATCAAAATGCACACGCTGTTTAGCGAGTCATGCAATTGACGGGATCAATGTAAAATGGCTTTATTCAAATATAGACTAGTTTGTCTGTATAATGATTAAACAGACGCACAAAGTGGAGTATTTTAGTACTATTCGTGCTCTACTTTGAGCACGATGATTCATCAACAACAGGTTCAATGACTTTAGATCTAGAACTAATATTGTAATTAATTTGATAAATTTTTTTACCTTGAGATTCAGTTTTCTGAGAATATTCATTAAAAATATCTGTCAGTAAATTATAAATCTTAGCGTTTATATCCGCAAATTCTTCATTGGTTAGCGCTAAATGCAATGTGCGGAATTTTTTTTGATGATCATCAGTTTTAATAAGCTGAATTGAATCCAACAAACTTTTTGTATGAAAATCATGTAAAATTGAATTTCCTTGATCATCGTTAATTTTAATAGATTTCTGAGTGCTTCGCCAATACCCTAGTTGATTTCTATAAATCAAATTTTTACTAACTAGCATCTCAAGATACTTTTCGATTTCAGACTGTGTTTTGTTAAATACTTTAGAAATAGACTCATCAGTATGCAAAACATCATCGTATGAAACCAAATCGCGAATTTGAAAACTCAAAGGATCAGAAATCGTCGGATCAACTATGACAATCGAATTTGCTTCGTTCTCTGTTCTGAGAATATTCATGAGCTTTTTAGACAAAAGTAATTTTAGTTTTTCATCTGTCTGTTGCGTGTACTGGACAAGTAAGAGAAAGTATTGTTCATCAATTAAATCTGCAAAATCAAGCCATCGAATGAGCTTATTCAATAGTTCTAAAGAAATTTTGCGTTTACCCAAGACAACAAAACGTAAATAAGATTTACTTTTCAGACCTAAATGCATGCACCAATTTTGATAAGAGAAGTTTGTATTTTCTTTTTTTTGATATTTGTATATATCTTGCAAAAAGAGATAACAGTCTAAATATTTTTTAACATCAGGCTTAATCATAAAATTAATTTATTTTCATTTTTGAACTAAGAATACCTATATTATCGTGCTCTAGTTGAGCACGATAATTTTTTAGACAATAGTCCAGCCTGTCTGTGGCTAGAGCCAGATATTTTGCTGCTATTCGTTTGTATATGCCTAATTTGCACGACGTAACAGTATTGACATTGTATATACAAGTATATACACTTTGTTAAGTATGTTATTTTATGAAATTTGTGACGCTTTTAAAGAAAATAAAATCCCTTACGCTATCGTAGGTGGTTACGCATTGGCATTACATGGAATTGTGCGCGCAACTATAGATATTGACTTTGTTTTACACTTAAAACTTGCTGATTACGAAAAGGCTGAGACATGCCTAAAAGAACTCGGACTGCAGTCTCGTATACCAGTTCGCGCACAAGATATCATAAAAATGCGAAAAGAATATATTGAAAATAGAAACCTGATCGCGTGGTCATTTGTTGATTTTAAAAACCCAACTAAACAAATTGATATCCTCATCAACAAAGACCTTAAAGATCTTGATGTCGAGTACATCTCATTTTCTGGCCGCAAAATACCTGTTGCTAGCCTTAAAACATTACTTAAGCTCAAACAAGAGGCCGGCAGACCACAAGATCTAGTCGATATTGAAAATATTAAAAGGAAGCTGAATGAAAAAGTCTAAAAAAACAATATCAGTTAAATCAACTGATATAACACCTGCTCAGGCAATTGAATTCTTAGAGTCCATGCGAGTTTTACACGAAGATAAAGATGAAAAAACTGAACTTATTAGTATACGCATTCCAAATAATTTACTTAAGACCCTTAAAATGAAAGCCAAAATAGAAAATAAAAAATACCAATCCATTATCATCAATTACATTAGATTAGGGCTTAAAAAAAATATCTAAACTACTGCCTTAATTCAGTATACCCAAACATTCTCTGTTCAGATTCGAAAAACTTAGTGACGCGAGTTTCGAGTTCTGCAAATGATTTTGATTTATTTACTTCTGACATTAAAGCATGGCCAAACTCAAGCCAAACATGCGTTGTACGAACAAAAAATTGAATTTTACGAAACGCATACTCTGGTTTCATTTGTAATTTTTGACAAAAATAAAATTCACTTAAACGAATAAATTTTAAAAGCATTTTTCCATACTCAGCACCCTCTTCAAACTCGCTGGCTGGTGCCTGACGTTCACTTAAATTTGGGTTTGGTATGAGGTTTAATCTTTCGCCAAGTTGCCACACCATCCACGGCCTTGTAGCCAACGCCCGGCCCGACATGACAGCATCACATTTGGTTTGTTCGAGCATCATAAAAACATCATCAATAGTTTGAATATCACCATTACCAATGACCGGAATTTGTAATGCTTTTTTAAGCTCAGTAATTTGATTCCAGTCAGCAGTGCCACGGCGTTTTTGTTCAGCAGTTCGTGGGTGTAAAGTAATCCACTTTGCACCTGCGTTTTGCAATTTTGAAACAAATTGAATAAGCTCTGGAATACTTTTTTCGCTGCCAACAGCACGCAATTTAACAGACACAGGTAAGTCACTTGCAGTCGCTGCATAATCAACAACAGATGCCGCATAATTAACATCACCCATTAATGCCACACCATAATTGTGTTTCAAAGCTTTTTGAACTGGGCATCCCATGTTGATATCAATGCCTCGTACCATCGAACTCGCGCCCCATTCGTTTTTGAGTTTTGCAATAGATAATTGAATTGATTCTTTTTCGTTTCCTAGAATTTGAGGAACTAAGTTATTTTCATTTTCAAAATAAAGAGTCTCGGGAGTTTGACCAAGTTTTTCGTGTGGAATTTTACGAGAATTCAGCATTTCTGTTGGGGCGTAAAAATCTACATTTTGAGGTAAATAGTCATGTATGATTTGCCTCAGCACAACATGTGTCAATCCAACCATAGGGGCTAACATGAGCGGAAATTGAAAATTTAATTGTTGTTTAATTATCATTAAATTCCCATTTTTGGGCTTGTTGAACTTTAGAGTCACATTCATTGCTGATAGGTAAATTATTTTTAGTATCTGGCCAGTACAACTGACAGACACTAAATGTATTGGGCGAATTAACATGACTACAATAAAAAATATGTTCTTTAATTTGGTCGTAATCTAGTTTCTGTAAGCATAAATCTAAGTTATTGCGCAGCAACCCCTGAACTAAAATATATTTTTCATCAATTTTTGAAAAATTTGGTTTTGATTTAACAACATCATTAACTAAAGTATGCATAGTCTCTATCGGCAAACCCTTCATTACAATTTCAGGCATGCCAAAACTTTTATACAGACCTATTGTATAACAATATTGATCACTTGGATGATCACTCGCCACCGACAAAACATGCCAACCAGTTTTATCAATATCATGCTGAATTTTCTTTAGAATCTTATCCAACTTAAACCTCAAATAATGTGTTCAATTTTACCCTTTATTTTTTTAAAATAAAAGTAAACAATAGACTCATGGCACTTTTTAAAAAAACTTTAGGCATTTTAGGTGGCGGACAACTCTCAATGATGATGACAATCAGAGCCAGACAGATGGGCTTTGAAGTTTTTGTTTTATCAAGCAGTCCTAAAGACCCAGCTGCATCATATGCCAGTCAATGGATACAAGGCGATATGTATGACGAAGTTGCTATTAAAAAAGTGACAAGCAAAGTTGATTTTTTAACATATGAAACAGAGTTTATCCCATATAGAACGATCCAAAAAGGAATCGGACGAACAAAAGTGCAAGTTTTTCCAAGTCTTGATTCATTAGCAGTTTTGCAAGATCGTTGGTCACAAAAAGAACTCATGTGGGATTATCAAATTCCAACAGCCGAATTTGTCAAAATCAATGGCAAAGATGATGTCGATGCAGCTTACAAAGTATTTGATGGACACGTCGTTTTCAAAAGACGTCACGGGATACATGACAGCTTTGATACATACATCATTAAAAACAAAAAAGATTTTTCTTTATTTAAAAGAAAAATCACGAATCAAGAAACACAATTTATTGCCGAAAGATTTATCCCCTTAAAATCAGAAAAATCTCTTATTTTTGTTCGCAATCAATCAAAAGATATTTTTGCTTACCCGTTGCTGAATATTACCCATAAAAACCAGCAATGTTACCGTGTCTGGGGACCCGATCAACACCCAACAGAAAACAAGCTCATCACTAAAATAACAGAGATGCTAGATTATTTGGACTATGTTGGTACTATTACTTTTGAGTTATTTGAGGTTGGCCCTGAGTTAATCGTTAACGAAGTGGTTCCCCGAGTTCATAATTCTGGACATATTACTCTTGATGCTTTTACCGTTGATCAATTTGAAATGCATATCAGATCAGTTCTTGGATTATCTTTTCCTGATGATATTCAATCAACACAAAAGTTTTTAATGCAGAATATTGTCGGCACATCTGTACGTAAACCTGTTATTTTAGATATTCACGGTAAATTACATTGGTACAATAAAGCAGAAAACTATCCGCAGAGAAAACTCGGACATATCAATTATTTTGGCAGATCTCTTAAAGAATTAAACACTATGGCTGATTTTGATATGAAAAATGTGCGGGTCTAAATGATGAAAAACTGTATGCTTTGGATACTTTTAGGCTTACCGATTTTATCTTGCAATAACCTGATCACTGCAAGTAAAAATGCTCAGACTTACAGTTATCAATTCAATGTCAATGGCTGCGACACTGGATATCGCAGTTATGCTAGTCGCGATGCCATGTGCGACGCCCTCAAAGACAATGCAGGTAATTACAACTGCGCTTATAACGAGAGATATACAAAGTTTTTAAATGATTGTTATGATAAACAGTGGTAGCTAAATTTTTTGCTCAGTTATCACTGTTGCAAATTGCGTTCTTGATAAAGAAATTAACGCCATCAAACTCGGCGCTAACAAAACATCAGCTAAAAATTGGTTTTGGTAAAATGGCAATCCCATAATGTAGCATTGGATTAAACCAGCTAAATCAGGACTATAAAGTTGTCCTGAGAACCAAACACCAAAATTAGATACTAAAAAGAAAACCAAACTGCCTGCTAACAAAGACAAAACCTGAGTTTGTCTAGCTTTAGCAAAACACACCGGAACAAACGCTAAAGCAAAGCCTAAATAAACCCATATCATTGTCGAATGAAAACCAATAACAACATCACTGATTAACATTGATATCATCATCATTAAAAAAGCCTTTACACGCGCCTGCGGGAACATGATCACAAAAGCAAAACTAGCAGCAAAAACAGCTGTAAAATTCCATTCATGTTTTATCGTGCGTGAAAAAAGGCTAACGAACAATAAACAAACAAAAACTATATTTTCAAAATTTAAGACCGTGCTTTTATTAAGTAATTTTTTAGTCATGAGTAGAATATGACTTAATTCGTGCGCTTTGGCAATGTCATGATCGTGAGTCACAAAAAAAGGGCATGATTTTCAAATCATGCCCTTTTAAAGCTTTTAATTGAGCTTATAGCTAACTAATTGACATCTTTAAAGTCTGCGTCGATCACATCGTCGCCAGATTTTGTTTCTGTACCGCCAGCTGCACCAGCATCAGCACCAGGTTGTCCACCAGGAGCCGCACCCGATTTATAAAGAGCTTCTGATAACTTATGCGAAGCCGCTTGTAATTTATCGAAAGCTGCTTTTAATTCTTCAGCTGAAGATGACTTATTATCTAAAACTTTTTTAGCATCTGCAGACGCTGCTTTGATACTATCAACATCACCAGCTGGTAATTTAGATCCATTTTCATTAACCAATTTCTCTGTTTGGTAAACTAAATTATCTAAGTTATTTCTTGTTTGAGCTGCTTCGGCTTTTGCTTTATCAGCTTCTGCTTGCATTTCTGCTTCTTTAACAAGTTTTTTGATCTCGTCTTCATTTAGACCAGACTGAGCCGTGATTTTGATTTGTTGTGACTTACCAGTTGCTTTATCAGACGCTGATACATTCAAGATACCATTCGCATCAATATCAAATGTCACTTCGATTTGTGGAACACCACGAGGCGCTGGTGCGATACCAGTTAACTCAAAACGACCTAACGATTTATTATCAGAAGCCATTTTTCTTTCACCTTGTAAAACATGGATATCAACGCCTGGTTGATTATCTGCTGCTGTTGAAAACACTTGAGAAGCTTTTTTCGGAATAGTTGTGTTACGCTCGATCAATGTCGTCATAACGCCACCCATTGTTTCAATACCTAATGAAAGCGGAGTCACATCAAGTAACAAGATATCTTTAACATCACCAGCTAATACTCCACCTTGAACTGCAGCACCTAAAGCCACAACTTCGTCTGGATTCACAGTTCTATTTGGCTCTTTACCGAAAAATTCTTTAACTGCTTTTTGGATTGCAGGAACACGAGTCGATCCACCAACCAAGACAACTTCATCAATTTGTGAAGTTGATAAACCAGCATCAGCCAAAGCTTTTTTACAAGGTTCGATTGATCTGCGAACAAGATCTTCAGTCATTTGATCGAACTTAGCTCTTGTTAAACGCGTTTGTAAATGTTTAGGACCTGATTGATCAGCCGTAATAAATGGTAAATTGATCTCAGTCTCTTGAGCTGATGATAATTCAATTTTAGCTTTCTCAGCTGCTTCTTTTAAACGTTGTAATGCCATTTTATCATTTTTAAGATCAATAGCTTGATCTTTTTTAAATTCAGCAATCAACCACTCAAGAATCACGATATCAAAGTTGTCACCACCTAAGTGAGTGTCACCGTTAGTTGATTTAACTTCAACAACACCATCACCAACTTCAAGAATAGAAATATCGAATGTACCACCACCGAAATCGTAGATAGCAATTTTTTGATCTTTCTTTTTATCAAGACCGTAAGCTAATGCAGCTGCTGTTGGTTCGTTGATAATACGACGAACATTCAATCCCGCAATACGACCAGCATCTTTTGTTGCTTGTCTTTGCGCATCGTTAAAGTATGCAGGAACTGTAATAACAGCGTCAGTTACTTCTTGACCTAAATAGTCTTCAGCAACTTTTTTAAGTTTTGCTAATACACCAGCACCGATTTCTTCAGGACTTGCTGTTTTATCACCACCAATTTTAAATGCTGTATCTGCACCGCCATTTTTAGAAACAACAGTGTACGGAACTAACTTAACTTCATCTTGAATTTCTTCGTATCTGCGACCAATAAAACGTTTTGCAGAATAAATTGTATTCTCTGGGTTCGTAACAGCTTGGCGTTTTGCAATTTGTCCAACTAAACGATCGCCATCTTTAGTGTAAGCCACAACCGATGGAGTTGTACGAGCGCCTTCTTCATTCACTAAAACTTGAGGCTCTCCACCTTCCATGATTGCGACACATGAGTTCGTCGTACCTAAGTCAATACCAATAATTTTTCCCATAACAACTCCTTATTTTTTAATTAAATTAAATACTTATTTGTTCTCTGTAACTGTGATTCCTAAACCAAAATCGTCAAGGCTTGAAAACGGCTCAAACTGAGCATTTTGACGATTTTTATTTACTTTTTGCGGCCAAAAAAGCCTTTTTTGCCAGACTCTACTTTAACCTTGCGAACCTCTGCCAATTGTCTTAGCAACGTTTCTTCTTCAGGGCTGAGTTTATTTGGAAAATCAGGATTTAAAACGTAATATAAATCACCACGACGACCACCACGTAACGATGGCACTCCGCGACCATTGATGCGCACTTTTTCACCAGGTTTTGCACCACGAGGAATTTCAACTTCAACTTCGCCATCAAGAGCATCAATTTTAAGCTCTCCGCCAAGCATAAACTGCTCAAATGGCACATCTAACTCAGCAATTAAATGATCACCTTCACGCTCGTAAGTTTCATGCTCTGCCACGCGAATTTCGACAAATAAATCACCGGCAGATCCACCTTTGTGACCACCTTCGCCTTCGCCTTGAATACGCAATCTAGTGCCGTTATCGACACCTGCTGGAATACTCACTTTAATTTTACGTTTAGTTTTTGAACGACCTTTACCATGACATGATTTACACGGGTTTTCGATCATTTCACCAGATCCACCACATGTTGTACATGTTGTAGCCATCGTAAAAAATCCTTGCTGACGCACAACTTGTCCGTGACCTTTACATGTTTTACAAGTCACAGCACTAGAGCCTTTTTCGGCTCCAGATCCGTTACAGTGAGAGCAGTGCTCTTCTGTCTCAAATTCGATTTGTTTTTCTTGATCTGTCAAAACAGAAGCTAATTCAACTTCGGTGATATATCTTAAATCAGAACCTTTACGCGGACCATTTCTTTGACGGCCACGCGAGCCAGATGATTGATTAAAACCGCCACCAAAAAAATCACCAAAGACGTCGCCAAACTGAGAGAAAATATCATTAATGTCAGAGAAACCACCATTAAAGCCGCCGCCACCCATGCCACCTTGAAAAGCCTGGTGACCAAAACGATCATACTGCGATTTTTTCTCGGCCGAGCTTAAAATTTCGTAAGCTTCTGCGGCCTCTTTAAATTTATTTTCAGCCTCTTGATCGCCAGGATTGCGATCGGGGTGATATTGCATAGCTAATTTGCGATACGCTTTTTTAATCGTATCCGCATCAGAAGATTTATCTACACCTAAAATTTCGTAATAATCACGTTTTGTCGACATAACGAATAAACTATGAGGTTGTTCGTAAATGCGTCAAGCTGGAAGTTCGCATTGCTTCAAAAATGAACCACTGACGATAGCTCCAAGTCATAGCATTTAAATTAAAAACTCATCATTAATAACCCGTTTTAATTTGATTAAGGCTCTTATTTTGATCTATTGACCAAGAGTCATTCGTTGCTAAATCAGCAGGGACTTGCGTATTGCGTGGATCTCCATGTGCATTGGCTTCAAAACCTAACTGAACATCACATGTCGTTGTCATGCCTATATTTATTGGCGTTCGATCAGCCATGTTAGATTCATTCATAAAAGTCGCGGGCGAAGGCCCCGTATTAACGGGACCATCTGTCCAATTATTTGCATTCGCATCTTCTCCTGGAGCCGGCCCCACAACATAACCAGTGCAGTTGTATCCATTATGAAAACCAGCCACATAACGTAGATTAGAACCAGTCATAGCCGCGCCTAAATTTTTTAAATCGATAGTGTACTGCCCCCACTCTGCTTTAAAAGATTGCTCAGCTGTATAAATACTCGATAACGCTATTTTAGCCTCTGATGTTCGGGCGCGAGCTTGCATTTTTTGAAATTGGGGAACACCGACCGCCGCTAAAAGGCCAATAATGGCAACAACAATCATTAGCTCTACTATAGAGAATGCGAAATTATTAAAAACTCTAACATCTCGGTTATTGCCCATTTCACATCCAAATCTATTTATTTAGTTTTTGACTTAATTTGAACTCGTAAAGTTTCTAACTTGTTTTTTAAAATTTCAATATAAGTTGCATCTTGATTTGTTTCGATCATGGTTTGCAGTATTTGCTCTGCATAATCCATATCGCCACCTTCACCTGCTAATCGCCCAGCCATAAGCTTTATCCAACTTGGGGCACCATTTTCAGCTGCTGCTAAATAGAGCCTAGCTGCTTTAGCTTTGTTTTTTTCTTCGATATGAGCATGGTAAGCGGCTGAGTAAAGTAATGTCCAACTCGTTGGATACAAACGCGTACCTCGATCAAAAATAACTGAGGCACCTGCATAATCTGAAATGATGACTGTTAAAGCGAGACCACCACTTTGATACACCCCTGCATCAAAATGTGGATCTAGTGTTGTCGCAACATCTAGTACATTAAATAACCAAGACTTACCTACACACTCAGGTGGTTGACCTTTTAGAGTTTGCTCTGAACTTGGTTTGACCTCACTACAAAAATCAAAGTCTTGAATAGCTCTAATCCACAACGAGTCAGCAACTTGAATTTTAAAACCACCATTAAAGTGTTCAATGAGTTTGGGTGGCGCAATGTATGATTTTTTAATATCTTCGATACGAGGTGACGGAAGTATGGATTCAATTAATTTAATGATGATGATCAAAATCGGAAAAACATATACCAGCATTCACTTATGATAAAAAAAAAGCCGCTTTTTGCAAGCGGCTTTTTATTAAGTCATTAGATTATGAAGATTATAATCTAGACTGCGGATTTCTTATAGTTTTTAAATTATCAATAGTCCAAGCATCTGTATCTGCAGCAGTCGCTGTTGGAGTATTTTTAGGATCGCCCATCGAAGCTGCTACATATGCAGTACCAGCAGCATTGATCGCAGTAGCACCAATTGCTGCTGCAGTAATATTACCTATTATATTGGTTCTGTTTGCAGCAACTTGCAGAGTAGCATGCCAAGATGCTCCTGGTGACACGTTACCTCCAGTTGCTGGCGCACCACCGTCAGATATTGACTCACCTGCAGTTGTTACAGAAGGCGTACCCGCGTTACATGAAGTGTATGTAGTAGCGTCAGGAGTACCAGTTACTGTTGTACGCATAGCCGTAAAATATCTTAAATTCGTACCAGCAACACCAAAACCGACAGTTCTTAAATTTGAAGAAAAGCAATTCCATTCTTGAAAAAAAGCTGATTGTGATGTGTACAATGCGCTCAAAGCCGTTTTAGATTCCGAAGTTCTCGCTCTTGATTGAAATTTTTGGTACTGAGGTACACCCACAGCAGCTAAAAGACCGATGATAGCAACAACGATCATTAATTCAACCAGAGAGAAACCCTGATTTGTTTTTAGAACTGACGTTCTTTTTGTATTCGTTAACATATAAGCTCCCCTTTACATTTTATTTAAAAATGTGTGTTTTGTTTATTCCCACCTCAAAATTATGGGTTCTTTCGAACTTTTTGACAAGCGTCGAAAATATGAACGTCTAGTTGCATTTTGTTCTCGACGTTCTAGAATAAGACAAAATTGAAAAATTATGTTTCAAAAATATATGTACAAAAACAAAGAACAGCTAATGAGTAATAAATTGAGTATAAAAATGAATTTACAAAAAACAAAAAAACTAAATTTCTTATATCTATCGAATCAAATTAAGACTTTAGTGTCGCAATCTGATTCTGGCAGCAAAAACCACCCCGACTCTGATCTAGATGTTTTGGATCAAATCGAAACACAAGAGCCGTCTTTATATAAGGTTTTAATTTTAAATGATGATTATACGCCCATGGATTTCGTTGTATACGTTTTGAAAACTTTCTTTAAACATGATGATATTTCAGCTGAAAAAATCATGATGGACGTTCATAAACAAGGTTCTGGCGTTGCCGGTGTATACACATTTGAAGTTGCTGAGACAAAGTCTATGCAAGTGAATCAGTTTGCTAAAAGCAATAAGTACCCATTAAAATCAATAGTAGAAGAAGAGGCTTAAATCATGATTACCAAAGAACTTGATAAACGCTTAGGTAAAGCCATAGATCTGGCAACAAAACTCAACCATGAGTTTGTGACACTTGAACATTTCACTTACTGTTTACTCGAAGCCCCTTTAATCATTGAAACATGTGATAAGCTTGGTGCGAGCGTTGCAGACCTCAAAAAAGATCTTAAAAAATATATTGATAAAAACCCTGCTGTCTCTGATGAGATTAAAAAAATTCACTCTGACCCTAAAAATGGAGTTGAGTGGCGATCGGATTTAACAATCTCTGTTCATAGAGCCTTTGAACGTGCAGCTTTACAAATGCAAAACTCTGGCAGATCTGAAGTTGGCGAAGTTTCAGTTTTCATTACATTGTTTGATGAAAAAAAATCAAAAGCTTGCTTTTGCTTAGAGCGCGCTGGTTTAACACAGTTTGATGTGATCAGCGTTGCTAGCCACGAACTTTCGATGGGTTCTTCGTCAGGGACTGAATCAGAGTCAGGATCTAAAGTCGAAAAAGCTGAAACTTCGGATAAAAACAAAAAGTCAGCTCTCGAAGAATACTGCCTGAATTTAAACGAATATGCTCAAAGTGGCAAAAAAGACCCTTTGGTTGGTCGCGGTGATATCATCGATAAAATGATTCAAACACTCAGTCGTAGACAAAAAAATAATCCACTTATCATCGGCGATAGTGGCGTTGGTAAAACCGCAGTTGTCGAAGGTTTAGCTGAAAAAATAAATTCTGGTGATGTTCCAGACAGCCTAAAAGATAAGACTATTTACTCTGTTGATATGGGCTCATTGCTTGCTGGCGCTAAATATCGCGGTGATTTTGAAGGTCGTCTTAAAAATATTTTTAAAGAAGCGCAAAACAACACAAAAATTATTTTATTTATCGATGAAATTCATAATATCGTTGGTGCCGGATCAACTTCAGGATCATCAATGGATGCTGCGAATTTACTAAAACCGATTTTAACTCGTGGTGAGATTTCTGTTATTGGCGCCACTACATTTCAAGAGTACAGACAACATTTCGAAAAAGATCGTGGTCTTAATCGCAGATTTCAACGAATTGATATACAAGAGCCTACATCTGAGGAATGTCTTAAGATTTTAACATCTCTTAAAAAACAATACGAAGATTTTCATCAAGTGAATTATTCTGACAAAGCCATCAAAGCCTGTGTTGATTTATCTGTGAAATATTTAACTCAAGCTAAGTTACCAGATAAAGCGATTGATTTACTCGATGAATCTGGAGCAGCTGCCAAACTTAAAGGTCAAAAAACAATTGAAGATGCCGATGTTGCCACGCTGGTTTCTAAAATTTCAGGAATTCCAACAACGCAGTTATCAACTGATGATCTATCATTACTTAAAGATTTAGATATCAAATTAAAATCGATTATTTTTGGACAAGATGATGCGATCACAGCATTAACCCAAGCCATTAAATTTGCACGCAGTGGTTTAGAATCTCGCGAAAAACCTTGGGGCAGTTTTTTGTTTGCTGGTCCCACTGGCGTTGGTAAAACAGAAGTTTGCAAACAGCTGGCTCGAATTTTGGGGGTTAATTTTCAGCGCTTTGACATGAGTGAATATATGGAAAAACACGCTATATCACGACTTGTGGGAGCGCCTCCGGGGTATGTTGGTTTTGAACAAGGTGGTCAACTGACCGAAGCCGTTTCTAAAAACCCATATTCATTAATATTACTCGATGAAATTGAAAAAGCTCATAGTGATATTTATAATATTCTATTACAAATTATGGATGGTGGCAGACTCACTGATGGCAATGGTCGCACTGTTGATTTTAAAAACTGTCTGATTGTCATGACATCAAATGCTGGAGCCTCTGATGTGGCTAAAGGAAGTCTTGGGCTTGGCCAATCGCAAGCAGCACAAATCAGTTCTGAAGCTATTAAAAAAACATTTTCGCCTGAGTTTATCAATCGACTTGATCGCATTATCTATTTTAGAAGCCTAAATCTTGATCTTATTAAAAATATTGTCAGTAAATTTTTAGGTGAACTCAAACTAACGCTTGCTCAAAAAAGCGTCGATTTTACTTTTACAGAGGCTGCTGTCAGCTTTATTGCCGAAAAAGGATACGATCCAGTTTATGGAGCGCGTCCACTCAGCCGTAAAATAGACGAAATGGTTAAGTCTCAGATTATCGATGAACTCCTTTTTGGCAAAATCAAAAATGGTGGTAAAATTAAAATTGATTTTTCAGCACAAACCCAGCATCTTGTTTTCGATTACAACTAAAGGTCAATTTAAGTGGTTTATTTATTTCTATTCCTTTTCAGTTTTTCGCCTTTATGTTCGCACTGGCTATTTGCGGCTATTCCGACGAATGATAAAGTCTACGACCAACTGAAAAACAAGCAGAATGATAAACAAAATGACCCTTTTGTTAAAATCAAGGATATGAATTGCGACCAGCTGATCGCAACATCTCGTAATGTTAATTACAACTTAAACAACTTAGCTGGGATTCGCGCTCACAAAAACTGTCCTAATTTCAAATTTGACTTTACAACCCTATCAAATCTTGAAAAAAAACTTTATTCAAGCGAAGTTGATCAAGCTTTAAAAAGTGATCAAAGTGAGCCTACATCCGCAACCACGCCATCAATTGCAGAGCAAGAAGACAAACAAATTAAAGAACTGATCCTGACCATCAAAAAAGAGAAAAAAATATCAGATAAAATTACTTTCGTTAAAAAATTACGCAACTTATACAAATCTTTAAATCGCAAAGCTGAAGTCATTTCAACATCTAATGACTTGTATACTTTGACATTCAAACAGTTCAAACAAAAAAAGAAAGATCAAAAATTTCAAGAGTCTTATCTCGAAGCTGGTGTTTATTTAGCAAGGCAACTTTGGACAAATGATAACGGTCAAAAAGCCCAAGATATTTTAAAAGTTGTTATTAAATCACTTAAAAATAAAATCAACATTTATGAGGCTTACCTTATGCTTGGTCGTATTCATGACGAACAAGGACAATTTGAAACTGCTGTTAATTATTATGACATGGTCTTAGAGGAACTTAAAAAATCAACTCCTAAGGGTGCGGCACAAACGAAAGATCGTGTTCAGTGGATTAAATCTTGGATTTTATATAAAAACCAAAAATGGGCACAAGCTTTTAAAGCTCTTAAAAATTACGAAGAAGACACTCCTGAAAATAATGACAAAATCAAAGCTCAGTATTTTCAAGCTCGCTGTCTAGAAAAACAAAGCAAATTTGATGACGCTCAAAAAATTTACACTAAACTGACTCAAGATGATTTTTATAGTTATTATTCGCTTTTATCGTACAAAGCTATAGGTAAAAATATTCCCACATTTAATTCACTTAAAGCCACGCAGAAGTTTCCATTTGATTCAGATCTAACATTTTTAAGTCTAAATTATAAACTTTTATTTTTAGAACTCATCAAGCAAGAAGAACTTGATTTAACCGAAAAACTTATCCCTTTAATCACTGAAAATCTTGAATCCACTGTTAATGCAGCCATCTATCTGGCTCAAAATGGTAAACGATTTATTCCGTTATTTGCATCGTATGCCAAATTAACAACAGAGCAAAAACAAGACATCATTGTTAAATATCCGCATTTGATATTTCCACGTCTATACGAATCTGATATTGAAGAAATGGCCACAAAAACTGGTACGCCATCGAGTTTAATTTACTCAATTATTCGACAAGAATCTGCATTTAATCCCGAAGCCAAAAGTCACGCTAATGCTTACGGGCTTATGCAAATCATTCCCGATTTAGCTAAAAAACTCGCTAAAAAATTTAAATTTAATTATCAAAAAACTGAAGACTTACTTGTGCCTGAAAAAAATATTGTTTTGGGCACTTACGAGCTTTCTGAACAAATCAAAAAACAAAAAGATAACTACACTTTAGTTGCAGCAGCATACAATGCAGGCCCTAATGCTGTTAGCAAATGGCTCAAGATTAGAGCGAAATCACATTTCGACCTTATCGATTTTATCGAAGAAATTCCATATGACGAGACCAGAACTTACGTTAAAGTCGTTGCACGCAATCATTTGTTTTATGATCGCCTAAAAAACCCAGCCAAAGAAATTGCATTTCCTGAAAACTATTTGCACGAATTACCACGCTAAGTATTTTAATTCACACTTAGAAATTTGCTCAACTGTCTCAAATTAAAACATTTGCGAATTGCCCGGCAATTGCAGCTAACCCAAAAACTAGACTCAAGTTTTTATATTCAAAATTCTATTTTTTAATACCGAATAGAACACTATGAAAAGTCAAAAAACTCTATCTCTTTTAGTTGGATCGTTCGTTGTATTTTGTATGTTTGCTGTTGGCGTTTACTATTTTCAAAATGGATCTGCAAATCCAACTCGCGAAATGCAATCACAGAAAAAAAATAAAAATAAATCAAAAAATGATCGCGATCTAGAACTTGGATCAATTTCTGAAATTCAAACACAAATTCCAAACGAACCCTCTGCGCTTTTTAATGATCCAGCTATTAAACAAGCTTGGGGACTTAAAAAAACTGATGCTGCTAGAGCATGGTCTGTTTCACGCGGTAGTAAAAAAGTGATTGTCGCCGTGATCGATACGGGTATTGATATCAATCACGAAGATTTAAAAAATAATCTCTGGAAAAATCCTGGCGAAACAGGACTTGATGCCAAAGGCCGCGATAAAGCCTCTAACGGAATTGATGATGATGGCAATGGTTTTATTGATGATGTTTATGGTTGGAATTTCGTTTCAAATAACAACAAACTTGACGACAATCACGGTCATGGCACTCACATCGCTGGTATCATTGGTGCAGAAGCCGGTAACAAAAAAGGTATCGTTGGTATTTCGCCTGATGTCAGCATGATGATTTTAAAATATTTTGATCCGAAAGTACCAAACACTGACAATCTTAAAAATACAATTCAAGCTATGAATTACGCGGTTAAAATGGGCGCGCACATCATCAACTATTCAGGTGGCGGAACAGAATACTCACAAGAAGAGCATGACGCTGTCGAAGCTGCAGAAAAAAAAGGTATTCTCTTTGTAGCAGCTGCAGGCAATGAACACTCTAATTCTGATGAATATCATTACTACCCTGCTGATTATAAATTAAAAAATATTATCTCTGTGACTGCTATTGATCCCACAACTGAAGTTTTGACATCATCAAATTTTGGCGTTGAAACAGTTGATTTAGCGGCACCAGGACAAGCTATTTTATCATGTTTACCGAATAACACTTACGGTTTAATGACTGGCACTTCGCAAGCCACTGCATTTGTAACAGGTGCTGCCGTTTTAGTTATGGCTAATAAAGATCTTTACACGAACGCTGAAGAAGTTAAAAAATTTATTCTTGCAACTGGTGACTCTGCTGCCACATTACAAGCTAAAACAAAAACAGCTAAGCAGCTGAATTTATTTAAGGCTTTAACGATTTTAGACCAAAGCACTTCGATCAGTGGTTTGAAAGCAATTGTTGATCCCAAAACATATTCTAACCCAATTAAAGATAAAATTAATTATGCTGAAACAGATAAACCTGGATTTGAAGACCCTAATAATCGTATACCTAAAAGTAAACTCTTAGGATTTAAAGACTTGGTCGATGCTGTTAACGGCGCCAATAAAAATAATAATGGTAAAATTAGACTTGGAACTAAACCTGAAAATAACGAAAACTAAATTTTAGTGTTATTAGAGTTCTGAGTGGTAAAATACAAACCATATGACAAAACTGTGATGGCCACAACTAGGCCATTTAAGTTTGGATACAGCGGATAAATTTTATTTAAAATCAATAAGGCTGTACCAATTAATCCCACAATAATAAAATAATGTCTTTTAAAACCTTCGACAATTTCTTGGTTAGGCTGATCAGATTTAGCTTGGTTAAACTGACTTTGTATATGCAAACTTAATCTTTGCTCGATTTGTTTTAAGTATTTTTCAACAATTTCATCATGCCCTAAAACTTTTTTGAGATCAGAGTATTTCTGTGCTGCAAAATTTAAAGCTGATTGTTTTTGAGCTAAATCCAAAAATTTTTGATGAAGTTGGTCTTGAGTAATATCTGTTAACAAAGCCTGCCAAGCTTTATTAAGTTCATATAAACGCGGGTTTTCAGCTTTTTGTATCTCGATAAATTTAGACTCTAAAACACCACAGTTCGGACACTCATCAGATTGAATGGGTTTTAAGTATGAACATTTAGGGCAATTTGCGAATTTTTTTTCAACTGTGACAGTCGCTTGATATAAACCGGTATTATCAGTCTTTTTATGTAAAATAAAATCATGATGACACTCAGTGCATTCAAAATCAGCTTTATGATCATTGTCAAATGCAGTCTTATCTGTGCAAAATAATTTTTGACAGTGCGGACAACGAAATCGAATTTCAGCTGATAATTCTATGTTCATATGTTACCTGTATTATATACTGCTGTTATATCGTGTACTCTTATACGAATGTTCATATATGGACATTCATATACATATCACATACGCATCACATAAAGGATGGCTAAAAAAAATGAAGTTTTCAAGTCTAAATCAATTAATAATGAAAAAACTTTAGGTGGATCATGTCTCTTACAAGCCAGAAAGCACGCCACTTTGCATCCTTTTTACGTAAACCCATTAATCTCTCTATTCTTAGTGGAATATTAATCGGGACCTCATATGTTCCCTACCCCGCTTGGGCTGTGGCTTTTTGCTATATCCCCCTCTGGTGGGCGATTCTAGGCGAAGTTCATCAAACTCAACAAAGTCCAAATATCTATAAAAAAATCTTTTTATGGGGCTGGGTCACTCAATTTATTTTAACCCTCATCGGCTTTAACTGGCTGTATTACACGGCAACAGAGTTTGGAAGTTTACCCGCACCAATTAGTTTTCTTATTCTTTTAGTTTTTGCAAGTTTAATGCACATCTATATCCCCTTAGCACTCGTAATTGCTGTTTTCATTAAAAGAAAATTTAAACTCTCAACTACTGCATTTATTCTCGTTATCCCACTTAGCCATATTCTTATCGAGCGATGTTGGCCCAGCGTATTTGAGTGGAATTTAGGCTATACTTTTTTATGGATGAAATGGCCTCTTGCTCAATGGGCCGATATATTTGGCTTTTGGGGATTGTCGGCATTGATTTTTATTTTTCAATCTATTCTATTGTTGGCTCTTTGGTTTTATAAACAAAACAAACTCAAAAACTCAATGGCAAGCTTAGTACTCATAACGACCGCTGCAGCTCTGTTTTGGTGGACAGGTGTTTTAAAATATCAGGCTATTACACAAAAACTCGATACTTCAGTAAGTGTCGCGATAGTACAAGCCAATGTAACAAACGAAGAAAAATTGCAATCTGAAAAAGGCCGCGCTTACCAAGGCTATGTGATCCAAAAATACATCGATAAAACACACGAGATTCTAAATCAACGTACACAGCCCACCGATTTAGTTTTTTGGCCTGAGACTGCTTTACCGATGGCTTTAGATTCGGTTTTTTATAACCGTCCCAATCAACAATTAGTGATCAATTCAGTTAAAACTTGGAATACTCAGCTTGTTACAGGAGCATACTCTCAGGATCTTTTTAAACTCGATCATCTTGGTCAAAATCTTATTCGTAATTCAGTTTTTTTCATTGGCCCACAAGGCGAAACCGCTAAACCTTATAACAAAACTGATTTATTAGTTTTTGGTGAGTATATGCCGTTTGGCCAAGAATTTCCGTTTTTATACAAAATCTTACCTTTTGTTGGAACATACGAAAGAGGACCTGGCCCAGTCATAAAAACTATTCCTCTTGTTGATGGCCGAGATAGTGTTCGATTGGGTTCACAAATTTGCTATGAAAGTTTAAACCCTGGTTTTTCACGAAAACTTGCCAAACTTGATTCGCAAATTATTTTTAATCTGACTAATGATTCATGGTTTGGCTGGTGGGCTGAGCCTTATCAACACATGATTATGACCTTAGCAAGAGGCGTTGAAAATAGACGTCCTCTTATTCGTTCAACCAATACCGGAATTAGCTCTGTGATCTTAGCTAACGGAGACGAACTCGAAAGATCGCCAATTGGTGAATTATGGGCTGGAATTTACAATGTTAAATATCAAAAAAATCCTGAAATAACATTTTATACACAATTTGGTTATCTGGATTGGATTTTGTGGTTATGCTTACTGTGTTTAATAATTTTAAGAGGTTCTCATGCTCGTACTCAAAAATCTTGATTGGTTTGAAATTTTAGAAAAAATCTCTGGCTTTGCTACTTCTGAGCAAGCTAAAAATATGATGTTGCTTTTAAAGCCTCTAGATAACACAGATAAGGCCGCTAAAAGTTTTTACGAAATTGAATGCGCTTCGCAACTTATTTCAGGTGGCATACGTCCACACATGGAAAGCTTAGATCTTTTTGCCACTTGGATGACAAGAGTTCGCAAAAATGCCATTCTTAAACCTCTTGAACTAAAAGACATTAGACATTTTTGTTTTGAAGTTATTGCTTTGAAAGAAGCTCTTAAAGATCAGGGGACAGCTTGGGCCGTCGATCTTAATGAAAAGCTCATGCAAGCTGAAGAACCATTATCAGCCATTGATAGTCTCATCACACCATCTTGTGATATTCGTATGGATGCCTCTGAGAGATTGTACCGTTTATCGAAAGAAAAAGAACAGCTCGCCAGACAAATCCAAAATCACATGGATAAACTTGTTAAAACTCATCAGATCGAGCACATGTTACAAGAAAAATTTGTAACAACACGTGAAGGTCGCTGGGTTATTCCGGTTAAAGGTGGAATGCAGCACTTTGTTCCTGGTGTCATTCATGCCTCGTCGCAAACAAAGCAGACTGTGTATATCGAACCAGAAACTGTTATTCCGATGAATAATCGTTTACGCCAAGTTGAAGTTGAAATCGAAGAAGAAATCGAAAGATTACTTGTTGAAATTTCAAATTATTTATCAACTCTTAAAAATGATTTTGAAAAAACAGAAGTTGAAATGCTTCAAGCCGACATACTTATTGCCAAAGCACAACTCGCAGTTCAACTCAACGCTCAACCTTGTCATTTTAGCCAAGACAAAGTTGACTTACGAGAACTCTATCATCCATTACTAAAGCTCTCTGGTAAAAACGTCATTTCAAATTCAGTTATGCTGAATAATGAAAAATCAATTCTGATGCTATCAGGGCCAAACGCTGGCGGTAAAACAGTGCTTCTTAAATCTATTGGATTAGCGGCACAAATGGCGCGTTGTGGTTTACCGATTTGCGCTGATCGATCATCGGTTTTGCCATTTTTTAAAGAAATTTGCACTGGCATTGGTGATTCACAAAGCGTTGATGAAGACTTAAGTACATTCGCAGCCCATCTTAAAACTTTAGATCAAGCCTTAAAACTTAAAGGACCAGAAAATCTAATTTTAGTTGATGAGATTTGTGGATCTACTGATCCAGAAGAAGGCAGTGCTCTCGCCCGTTCGTTTATTGAATCCTATGCACAGAATAACGTATTTGCTATTATCACTTCACATTTAAGTCCACTAAAAACAGGTTGGAAACCTGAAGATGTCATCATCAACGGAAGTCTCGAATATGATACCACAAGCGGAAGACCAACTTATCAATTTTTACCAGGAATACCGGGTGATTCTTTAGCTATTCAAACAGCTAAACGCGTTGGTGTTGCGACTGCTATCATCAATAAAGCCATGGAACATTTATCACCTATCGCTCAAAAAAAATTATCTCAGCTTGAAGAGCTCGAAAATCTCAAAAAAGATATTGGACTTTTACAAGAAAAATATAAAAAAGAACTTAAAGCCGTTGAACAAAAACGTTTAGCCTTAGAATCACAAATTCAACAATTTGAAAAACAGAAAGAATATGAGCTTGAAAAAACGATTAAAAAGGCTTCAGTTAAAGTAGAAGATGCTGTTGCAAGTGCAAAAGCTGCTGCTGCATTAAACCGTCACAGAGAAGTTCAAGATATTAAATTTAACTTACCTGAAATTGTTAAAGGCAATCAAACCACGAGTCCATCCGGACAAACAATTCAAACAGCTGATGAGTTTGGTAAAAAATTTCCACCAGGATCAAAAGTTTTTGTTCCATCATTGAATCAAGATGGCATCATTCAATCTTCACCTAACGCAAAAGGTGAAGTTTTAGTTTTATCTCAATCAATAAGATTGCAATTGCATTGGCAAGATTTAAAACCGGCGCTTAAGTTTGGCAACCCGACTTCACAACTTGTACAAAAAAGTTCTGGCAGCAATATTAATTTCTTAGATGAAGATCGAACTCTCGATTTACGCGGTAAAACTGTCGATGCTGCTCTGTCTGAACTTGAAATCGCTTTAGACCGCGCCGTAACTCACAAAGAAGATCGTCTTAAAATTATTCACGGGCACGGTACAGAATCACTCAAAAAAGCGATCAGAGCTTATTTATCGCGATCAGTGTATGTCAAAAAATGGAAAGCAGGATCTCCTGAAGCTGGTGGCGATGGCGTGACTTGGGTCGAAATCGGAAGCTAAAAATCAAGGAAATCAATCGTGGCTGACCAAATCGAAATTGAAATGCAAATTGATGAGCTAATATTGACCCAAAATTTTAAAGAGGCTCTATCTAAAATAGATATTGAACTTTTGAATTTTCCCGATAGTTACTCGATCTTATTTGCTAAGGGCCAAGCACTAATGGGCTTAGCTCGTTTTAAAGAAGCACTACACTGTTTTCAGTTATGCTCTGAAAAATCTGTATATTTAGCCTATCCCCATTTTTACTTAGCTCTTTGCTATTCACTCATGAGTGACAAAGTTAAAATGTTTGAATCACTTCAAAAGGCCATCAGCATTGATAAAAAAACCGCATCACTCGCTCTCAAAAATCAAGCTTTTGCAAAATACTATCTTGATCCAGAATTTATAAACATTATTGGTTTGCCAAGTGCGGCCCCACTAGATCCCATTTTAAAATCGATTTATAACTTAAGATCCACAGATTTAAGTCATGCCTATACTTTAGCTTTAAATAGTCTTGGGCAGATTTCAGACCAAGCAAGCGTGCTTGATGCCCTATTAGATATCTTAAATCTGATTATCGAAGATATTGAAGAGCATGGCGAAGAAGTCTTCTCGCATCTAGAGCTTTCATATTCAAAAGCTTTACAACACCGCGATTCTTATTTAAGTCAGCGTGATAAACTTAAACAGTCCAAATCGGCATACTTCATTTTGCTATTACGTGAAGGCATCGTGACAGAATAAGCAATGTGAGCGGGATTGAGATTAAAAAATTAATTTTATAACATTCTCAAGCTGGTACAATTTTAATTGTTTTTTGACTGTAAATTCGACAAATAATTTCAATTTCAACAGATTAAAATAACTTATTATACCGATAAGATCATCATGTTGAATAATATCCTCTCGATAATTCCCAACGAGCGTGACTGGAAAGAACTACAAGCCCGTGGCGTCCAATCAAGTCTTTCGCAAATCATTGTGGCCGCTGTATTTTACGCTCTTCACGAAACGAATTTGAATTCACAAAATGGGCAATGGTCTTTACTATTTATTATTGCGTTTAGCTTAGTTCGTTTTTTCTTTAATAAAAGTCAGACTGAGGTTAATTCAAAAAACTTCGTATTGTATTTCGTTATAGCTTGTATTCAAAGTTTCAGTTGGGCAGCGTTTATTTATGATAGTATCACATTATACGATCCCGCAGGATTCAACAGAGTTCTAGGATATATGGTTATGGCCGCTATAATGTCAGGAGCCACACAAAGTCTTGGCAATTCTTTAATTTTGTTTTTAAGTTACCAATTAATTCTCTTGTACCCAACACATGTCATGTTTGTAAAAGCCTTACAAAACAATTGGCACAACGTCATCGAGCCGATATCTGTTTATATGTTCTTTCTATTTTTAGTTGGACAAAGAAAATCACAATTAAATCTCTGGCGACTTGCAACCAATACTGAACAGGACTTGCAATCAATAATTAATAATTTCCCAGGAGCTATTTCTTTAGTTAGAAATGGTAAGTATGTTCATGCTAACAATAATGTGGCTCATGTGTCAGGACTAAAGCTCGATCAAATTCTCAATCAACCTGTTGGCCAACAACGCCCTGATGAGGAAATTCCAAAATTAATTAACGAACTTCAAAAAGATGCGCAACAAAAGCTCTTAGTTAAAGAAATCAGCTTTAATACAGAAGATGGAAACAAAGAGCATATTGTTTTTTTAAACCGTTTAGAAAACAAAGACATCGTGATTATATCTCTCGATATCTCACAACAAAAAGCTATAGAAAAAGAACTTGAATATCAAAAAATCAAAGCAGAAAATAATGCTAAAATGGCGGCACTTGGCGAAATGGCAGCTGGTGTGGCACATGAAATTAACAATCCTCTGGCCATCATAAAAGTAAAATCACAGATTCTTAAAAATAATTTTATTAAAGACAAGCTTGATAAAAAATTTATGAACAATCAAATTGATTCGATCACGAATACTGTTAATAGAATTGCAAGCATTGTTAGAGGGTTACGAAATTTTGCCCGCGACGGCGAAAAAGATCCTTATGAGCAAACTCTGGTTTCTAATATAATAAATGATACGCTTTCACTTTGCGAAGCACGTTTACAGAATGACAACATCCAAATCAGAAAAATTAACACAGATAGCCTGACTGTTATCGATTGCAGAAGCGTTCAAGTCAGTCAAGTACTGCTGAACTTACTCAACAATGCCCACGATGCTATTGAAAACACAGCAGACAAGTGGATCGAAATCGAAGTCATGCAAAAAGAAAATGTAGTTTCTATATCTGTGACAGATTCTGGTCATGGTATACCCGTTGATATCAGAGAAAAACTCATGCAGCCATTTTTTACGACTAAAGAAATCGGAAAAGGCACTGGCCTGGGATTATCTTTATCCAAAGGGTTAATTGAGAGCCATGGCGGTAAATTATATTTTGATTTTAATGCACAAAACACTAAAGCCATTATCGAACTTCCTATTAAACAAACATCACCTAACATCTCGCAGAGTAAAAACCAAAACGCTGCCTGACTATAGTGTCAATGTTAGCAATTTTCGCTCTGTCACAGTTTGATTCATTCATAATGAATCAACATCAATAATTTACATTTTAAGTGCGTCATGTACGAGTTAGACCAGATTTCTCTGAATGAGACTGGCACAAAGAGTGCTCTTCTATTCATTAAGTATTTTCTTTAATTGAAAATAGGAGGGGTATATGAACACAAATTACCAAGCTTTTAAAATCACAATGGCCTTAATGTCATTACTCGTTCTGACTTCTTGCGGAACTTCAAAGTCAGGCACGACATCAGCGTCTGCGACAAGCACAACTCAAAAAGTTCTAGCCTCATGTGCTCAAAACTCTAATTCTTTAATTTCTCTTAATATATCAGCTGCTGCATATGCAAACGGATCAATCAATCCAAATTATATCAAACTCAAATTTAACTCTATATCATCTACAGTAAAACAATCTGGTTACAGACTTCTTTTATATAAATGGAAAGTCTCAAATAACCAGATCGTTTATGACAACACTCCTCTAGATATTTCAGTTTATGACTTATCGACAAAAGCTGTTACGACATACGCTGAAACTGAAAAGTTAACCACATCACTTAGCACAAGCGTTGGTTATTTAATCAATTTAAATGACTCATCAAACTCTTATCAGGTTTTAAAGCTTGTGGTTGTAAACTCAAGTGGCACTGAAGTCGTAACTCAACTTAACATGCTGATCCCACAGTTTGCCGCTGTACCATCGCAATACTCATACAATACGGACGGTTCAATTAGAGCTCAAAACTTACAAGACTTACACCCTTTAAAGAGCATAGATACTTCAGCTTGGAGCTCAACAAATTTTCAACAGTACTTTGCTAATTATTGTTTCTAATTACAGCGAGCATTACGAATTTCAGAAATTTTATCTTTCAAAGCGTTAGCCCATAATTGAACCACTTGGGCACGCTTTTCTTCGATAGTTTTACCTTTTTGTTTGTCACGAAACTCTGGTTCAATATCTCCAAATCGAGCGACTTCAAATAACGAATATATATGTTGATCTGTTAACTGGTCTAATCGACGCAATAAAGCTAATCGGCCAGCTTCGCTGATGCGAGTGAGTTGAAACTGCGACTTAGAGTCTGTTTTTCCAAATGGAAATGTTAATTCACAACCCGACTTAAAAATATTATTTTTTGAATATCTTTTAAAATCGCCGCGTGGTTTGCCTTTGAATTTTATCATACCAAAAGCTTTATCAAACAGACCATCTAAGCGCCATGCCCAGCTGCCACCTAAATCTTGAATCAATGCAATTGGCTGAGAACATGTCTTAGTATCACCATCATAATTGTCTTTATCACAAACTAAACGGTTTTGTGATTCTGCCGCATTCGAATAGCCCACTAAGCGCGACATTAAAATAAGTTCTTCAAACTCAACTTTAGATTGCTCTGACCATTTATTATTTAAATAGGCTTGCGTCATGGCTTCTACGCTAGCCGTATCATTTAATTTTTTAGCTTTGTATTTTTTCTCTAAGCTGATTGTTTTAAAAATCGAAACTAAGTTTTTGTCTACATCAACTTGATCCTTTGGATGCTGATTACAGCCAAAACAAACAACTTGTTTCATAGGCTGAGTGCGATCAGCTGGAAATCCTAAAGTCCAAAATAATCTTGTGCTTGCGACTTCAGTAAAGATTTCTGTCCAACGCAAATTAGATAGCTCTGAAGGACCCACAAAAACATTCGATAATTGAACACGAGCACCTTGCGATTCCATTTCAATGTTTTGACGCTTAACATGTCCGCTGGTTTGGTCTTCATCAATAAAATATTTAACTTTTATTAAATCTCCTTCAATGAGTTTTTCTTTAATTTTTCCTGATTTTGTCGTTTTCTTTTCAATTAAAGGCAAACCATTTTCACCAAGTAAAGCACCCTCTTCAACAGCAACGTCTTGACCGTTTAGCTTAACACGTAAATTCATTTTATCTGTTGCAATTGATTTGGCCTCTTTAACAATGTCACCATCTTCATTGTAAAGCTCACCTAAACTATTGGTTTTAGCGCACATAAACTTGGCGCTGCCCTCTGATGAAAACTCATGATAATAATAGCGACAAAAAATCGTGCTTTCTTTAAGCTCTGATTCTGTCAATTGAGGATCGAATTTTGGACCACGTCTTAACTCTTCGACAGATTTAATTTCTTCTTTATTACGAACAAAACTGATGCGATCAAATTCATAACAAGCTTGAACATTAGACTTAGAGCATTGGGTATCTTGTGATACGGATCTATTGATTTCCTGCGTACTCACACAACTCTGTAAAAGAAATAATAAAATTAAAGAATAGCGTACCATTTACAATCCTTTCGTTGATTGTTAAACAATAGCATATTTTTAATCTTTCGAATTAAAACTCTTTTTTTCTAGACTGATACTCTTGTGTTCTTGATAAATTACCTGCCGAAAGTCCATAGCTTTCGTTGGCAGATAAAGACCTTAGTGTAGTCGCTAAATCCTGCTCTTTATTTAAATATTTTAAGTATTGATCTATTTTATCTGTCAACTCACGCCCATGTTCATCGAGCGCTTCGAAACGATAAGTAGAAATGTTTTTCTGATTCCACTCAGGTAAATAACTAAGAGCAGTCTGCGCCTTAGCATTGAACATTGTATTGCGACATTCTTGGTCTGGCTTAATCCAATGGTAATGGCCAAATTGATCTTTAAGCTGAACTTTATGCTTTTCACAAGGCTTGCCACAATCTTTATAACTGCTGCCTTGACTGAGGAACGCGGCAAATACGCAATGTTCCATATGAAAGCTGGGCATTGTTTGATGGATTGTTAATTCAATTGATTGTGATTGCATATTATCTATGAGTAATGAAGCTTGCTCTGCATTTACATCATACGAAACACAAACTGTTTTGAGACCTTTCGCTAAAAGATATTCAGCAGTTAGATGATTCGTCACATTTAAACTAAAATCTCCACGTAACTCACCACTAAAAACATTCGTATTGGTAAAATAATGTAGAGCGCCTAAATTACGAACTAAAATAACATCAGGATTTAATGTTTTGATATTTTTTAAATTCTGATATTCTTGCGGTTTCAGGATTCGCGTTGTCGCAAGACCTGTTTTTAAATTATGATTTTTGAGCTTTTCAAGAGATCCACTATAATCACGACCAAATTCAAAATCTAAAATGATCGTGTCTACATGATTTTGATAATTTAAATTATCTTTGAAATACAAAATGACATCATCGACTTGTTCCTTGCTGCGCAAAAGAATATTCATCTTAGGCGTAACTTTTGGGATAATCTGATGTTGCTCTTGTACTGAGCTCATTAAAGTTGGTAAGTTGTTTTCAATGATGTGTTTTGGCAATTCTTTATTAATATAGTGATTTTTACGAGCTTCGGTTAGTGAATCTGACAATTTTTGTCTTAAGACTTTAATTTCTTTCTGTGTAATGAATAGATCTTTTTCTGAACCGATCCAATTCAAACTCATTTTATCAAAAATAAATGCTGTTGCTGATAACGCTGATAATTCATCTTGAATAAATTTTTCTGTTATTGCTTTTGTTTGTGCTTTTTGCAAACTCGCCTCAGACAATTCAGTGAATGTAAAAAAACCATCTGTAATTGTACACTTCATTTTTTGGTCTATTTGCAGTTCAATTAAAAAACTCACAGGTATGCGCTTAACGTCGTTTTTGTCAGTATACGACTTGGCGATTTCTTTTTTAAGTTCTTTGTCGTGATTGAAATAGACTAACGAGTTAACAACTGAGTTATCAATATTTTGTTGATTTGAAATTCCAACTTTAACAGTTGTGTTATTAATTTTATGAACCGAAAAAATGAAACTGCCTTTTTCGCGATTTTCTTTACCATTTTGATTTTTATGAGCTTGATTTTGACTAAACGGTAAAACCCACAATAATCCATCACCGTTTTCGAGTTCGACAGGATTGTCCAAGCGAATAGTTAATGAATCCTTAGTGTAGTCAATAACTCGACCAATTTGAGCTCCGCGATGCGAGCTAAATGTTCCATTCACTAAACGCTGATGATCAACTCCATGCAACCAGCCTGTAAAAAAGCCGCGCGAATACTGAACTGCCATTTCACGTTTATATGTTTCAACTTGATCACGACTGATTTGATTTTGATCTAAAGTCTTATTCATAATTGCACGGTATGAGCGCGCCGCAGTCGCAACGTAATCTGGCGTTTTTAGGCGACCTTCGATTTTAAAACTCTCTACACCTATATTCATCAATTCAGGAATTTCTGAAAGACCACAAAGATCTTGTGGCGAAACTAAATAATTACGATCAAGATTTTGCTTAACTTCACCGTCAACTATTAAATCATAACTAAAACGACAACTCTGCGCGCACTGACCACGATTTGCTGAACGCCCACCTAATGTTTCAGAAGTAAAGCATTGACCTGAATACGATACACACAAGGCGCCATGTACAAAGACTTCGAGTTCTTTATCCGTCTGCGAACGAATGAGTTTAATTTCAGAAAGAGAGTTTTCTCGACCTAAAACAAAACGCTTTATTTTCAAATCAGATAGTAAATTGATAGCTAGATCGTTCGTAATTGTCATTTGTGTTGATGCATGTATTGGCTGATGAGGAGCCATCTTTCGTACAATTTGCACAAGTCCTAAATCTTGAATAATGAGCGCATCTGGCTTAAGTGGTAAAATTTTATTGAGCGAATCAACGACTCGCTCAAGCTCTGTTTCAAATATAACAATGTTGAATGCAAGATTGACCTTAACTCCATAAAGGTGACAAGTTTCAATAATATCTTTAAGTTCTTCAACTTCAAAGTCATGACTACGACCACGAGCATTGAATCCAGGAAATCCAACAAAAATAGCGTCTGCTCCGTTATGGATTGCAGCTAAAGCCATTTCTTTTTGGCCGACCGGTAAAAGTAATTCAAATTTATTCTTCATGTGGTGCCTTTTTATAGTTTTCTATATATTTTTTTAAGTATTCTTTGTTCGAGTTAATAAGTTGCTCAATAAAAAAATGATACGCTTTTTTCATTTCAGGATTAGCAACAAACTCAGAGCAATGATCATGCTGATGGATCAAGAATTGTTCGCGACTGAGATCTACATAATTTGCGTTCGATTGTATTTTTTCGATCCATATTTTCTCTGTTAATTTAATACGCTGAATAAATAATTTAAATAAGTCATCATGTATTAAATCAACTTGTTTACGTAGATCATCCATAGTGAAACCTCTAAAGTTACACTTATAATCGACTTAGCAACAGAACTCCAGTAAACTAGGTGTCTAAGTATTTGACATGAAATAGATACCTGACGGTTTGCTCTAAAATAATAAATTGTAATCAGACAGCACTGTATATAGGCTATAGATACAAGGGGCCACGTTTGATAAAACAAAAAGGTATTTTAATATTAGCTTTTATTATTTTTGTTCTGGCCTCTGCACCAACAATTATTTTACTGACTCAAGTCAGTCTTTTTCAAAATGAGTCCGTCAGACAAGTTAAAGCTGAAGTTATAGGTGCCAACTACATTGCAAATTATGACGAGACCCAGGTTTTAAATTCACAATATAAGCTGCACAAATGGGTTCTCTTTAACGACGACACTTCTGATCAGCAAGAAATCATTTTAGATCCGACAGCTGAATCTTATTACTTAGGTCAGCTTGTCACTCATAATTTGCCTAACATTGTACAAAACATTTATACCTATCATTTAAACGCCATTGAATCACGTACAAACGAAGACTGGATCTATTTCAACCGAGAGATGCGTGAAAACCTAGAAAAAGTCTCAGAGCGCATTCTTAGAATCGAAGCTGAAATCGCGACTTCGAAGTACACGCAAAATAAAATGTATAGCACTCGCGATTGGGACCCTATTCTGCACAAAATCGAAAAGTTGGTCACTCGAGACATCAAGGATAAAGACATTGTTTATGCGACTCTGCAAGAAATCATGTCCTATCGCCAAGAACAACTTAAAGTTCTGAAAAAAATTTTAAACGACCGGTTAATGTATTTTGAAAAAGGAGTTCAACAGTACATTTGGATATTGTTTATTTCATTTGTTATTTCTTTATCGTTAGGCTTTTCGCTATTTATCAAGCTTTTGAATAAAATTGAAAAATCAACTCTTGAACTCGTTGAAAAAGATGCTGCACTTGAAAAGTCTTCTAAGCTAGCGCTTTTAGGTGAACTCACTTCGAGTATTGGGCATGAAATCGCTAACCCACTCACTGTTTTAACAACTTCGGTCGAGCAAATTTATAAAAAAAATCAGTCTGGATCTGGTGTATCACCAGAAGACATTCAAAAGCACTACGATAAGTCAACCCGAGCTATCAATCGAGTATCAGCTATTATCAAATCTATTCGCTCGATGATCATCGAAGATCATGTGAAAAATATTCGTCGGTTCGATCTTGTCAGCACTCTCAATGAAGTCACAACATTGCTTGAGCACTTACTATCTAAAAATGCTGTCGAGATCACAGTTGTAAACAATATTGAAATTCAAGAAGTTATTGGCTTACCTATTGAAACAGGACAAATTTTTTCAAACTTGATTAAAAACGCAGTCGAAGTTTTAAAATCACAAGACATACGCCAAATTCAAATACATTTTAAAAATTATAGCCATCACGTTGAAGTTTTCATTGTCGACTCAGGTCCTGGCATTCCGACTGATCTTAAAAATAAAATATTTCAACCTATGTTTTCCACTAAAGTTAACGAAGGCGGCACAGGCATTGGGCTTTCATACTCAAAAAGAGTCGCTGAAAAAATGAATGCAAAGTTAGAGCTTGTAGATAGTCCTTTTGAACTCGGTGGCGCTTGCTTTAAACTCACACTGCCAACTGCCTAAAATTTAACTTATCCCCTAGCATCAATTAAAAGATCTTAATTTGACTCTAAAATAGAGCTCTTGCTTTAATCGTATAACTTTATACAAAAGGAGAAAATTATGAAAATGACTCACAAACTAGCTATTCTTGGTGTTGCTTCTTTAGTTTCTATTGCAGCTAAAGCCGACTTCTCAATGGATAACTTAAAAAATGCTGCTGGTAAAGCTGCTGAAGACACTCAAAAAGCAGCTACACAAACTGCTGATACTGCTAAAAAAGGTGCTCAAGATACAGCTCAAGCAGCAACACAATCTGCTCAAAACACAGCTCAAACTGCGACTCAACAAGCAGAAGAACAAAAAAATGCTGCTGTTAAAAAAGCTGATGACCATAAAAAAACTGCTACTCACAAAATGAATGAGAAAAAAACTGCAGTAACAGCTAAAGTTGAAGAGAAAAAAGCTGCTGCAACTGCAAAAGTTGAAGAAAAAACTGCTGAAACTGATGCTCAAATCAAAAAAGCAAAAAAAGCTGCTAAAGCTAAAACTGAAGCTGCAACAACTCCTGTTGTTACTCCTGAAACAACTAAATAGTTTATTCAATTTATAAACTAAAAAAAAGCCTCATTTGTTTTAATGAGGCTTTTTTTATTCTATTTATTTTTCGTCTATATTTTTAGTTTTGAGTAAATAATCCTCGTAAGTTGATCGATCGTCAAAAATGACTTCTTGATCTATTTCGATAATTTTATTTGCCACAGTCTGAATAAGTTCGTGATCATGGCTGGTAAACAAAATACAACCTTTGTAGCGGCTCATGCCCTCATTGACGGCTGTAATACTTTCTAAATCCAAATGATTTGTCGGACCATCAATAATTAACACATTGGCACCTGATAACATCATTTTAGAAAACATACAGCGAGCTTTTTCACCACCAGATAAAACATTAGGTTTTTTCAAGGCATCAGAACCACTGAACAACATTTTACCTAAATAGCCACGTAAAAAAGTTTCGTCTTTCTCATCTGAATATTGTCTGAGCCAATTCACTAGATTTTCTTCTTCACCTTTAAAGAATTGTGAATTATCCGTTGGAAAGTAACTCACCGCTGTTGTAATACCCCACTTAATAGTTCCTGAATCTGGTTTTAAATTTCCAGATAAAACTTCGAATAAAAGCGTTTTAGCTAAATCGTTTTTACCAACAAACGCAATTTTTTCGCCATTGTTAATTCTGAAATTGATATTTTTTAAAATGAGTTGGCCTTCGTATGTTAAATTCAAATTTTCAACAACAAGAACATCTTGGCCTAATTCACGCTTCATTTCAAAACCGATATAAGGTTGCTTACGCGATGATGCTGGCAATTCATTAAACTCTAGTTTTTCGAGTTGTTTTTGCCTAGATGAAGCTTGTCTCGATTTAGAGGCATTCGCACTAAATCTGGCAATGAATGCCTTAAGCTCTTCGGCCTTGTCAGCGCTTTTTTTATTCTGATCTGACAACAGTCTTTGTTGTAATTCACTGGCTTGGCGCCAGAAATCATAATTACCGGTGTAAGTTGTGACTTTTCCGTAATCGATATCAGCAATATGAGTGCAAACTTTATTTAAAAAATGTCGGTCATGCGATATAACAATGATTGTGTTTTCAAAATTTAAAAGAAAGTTTTCAAGCCAATTAATTGCATAAATATCCAAGTGATTCGTCGGCTCATCTAATAACAAAATGTCTGGTTTACCTAGTAAAGCCTGCGCTAAAAGAATTTTAACTTTTTCGCCACCGTTCAATTCTTTCATGAGTTTAGTGAAAGTTTCAGTACCAAGTCCTAAGCCAGCTAGTAAAACACCAGCTTCAGATTCAGCCTCCCACCCGTTGAGCTCTGCAAATTCAGTTTCAAGTTCTGAAGCACGCACACCATCTGCATCAGAAAAATCAGGCTTATTATATAAAGCATCTTTTTCTTTCATAATGTTGTAAAGACGATTATTGCCCATTAAAACTGTATCAATCACAGTAAAATCATCATAAGCAAAGTGATCTTGCTTTAAAACGGAAAGTCTCGCTTTGGGCGGTATAATAACGTCTCCGGTGTTAGGCTCAATTTCTTTTGATAGAACTTTTAAAAAAGTTGATTTACCTGCTCCATTAGCACCGATCAAACCGTAACAATTTCCCGGAGAAAACTTAACATTCACATCTTCAAATAATTTTTTTCCACCAAAACGTAAACTGATATTACTTGTACTAATCATTTTGCAAATACTCTTTCTTATAAAATATAAAATTACCAAACATTAATAATATCGTATTCAATTTCACGATGACCGCTATCGATCACAGCAACATCGTCTTTTTTAAGACCCAATAAGGCTTCACCAAGAGGTGAAGAACTTGCAATAACTTGAATCGATAGACCTTCAAACTCAACGTGAACTCCGCCGCCTTTTGCCGCTATTAATAAAAATTGTCTTTTACCCTTAAGGTCCACTTCGACAAGTGCAGACAATTCGATGGGATCATTTTCAGTAAAGTTTTTGACATTTAAAAATTTAATTGATGCATAAACTTCTTCGATGTCAGCCAATCTTTTGCCCTGCGCTCCGGCTAAATATGACGCTTCTAAACCGCGAGTATCATATTCATTCTCGGGTTTAGATTCCTCGTGAGTCGCATCTTCGTATGTCGCAAGTGCAGCCAATTTGAGTTTTTCAAAGTCTTGCTCAAGTTGAATTTTGATTTTCTCGACTAATTTATTTTTATCTATTTTTTTCATGATTTTGAAACTCCACCAATGATAATCATGCGAATCATTTTAATTAATTCTTCAACAACAGGAGGTTGTTCTTGTTTAGGTTTATCCAAGATATCGACGCCAATTGTGAAAACTAATCTCGTTATAGCTTTGGCAACTAAGTCTGGATATTTAATTTGATATCCACTCGCTTTTAATAACCGAATAAGATCCATACAAAGCTCATCTTCAAAAAACTGTAATTCTTTTTGTACAGCTTTTTTGTAATTATCAGAGCCAACTGTTCCCTCTCTTAACAAAATATGTAATAATTTTTGGTCTGCATTTAACATTTCCATTAAAGCTTCAATTGACGTGCGCACCACGCTGCGATTTGAAGTCACACGATGTCTTGCTTCACCCACAATTTTATGTAAAGAGTGCCCCGCCAATTCGATCAGAGCTAAGTTCAACTCATCAAGATCTTTAAAATGACGATAAAAACTGTTCGGAGCGATATCTGCAGAACGTGCAATTTCACGCAAGCTCAAACTCGAAATACTACGATGCGGACCCAAAAGCTCTAAAGCCGCATTCATAATGTCTTCGCGACTGATAACAGCTTTACGCCCCTGTAAACCACGAGCGTTTGAGTCATCTTTTAGAGTTTTAGCTTCAATTTTAGCTTCAGTTTTCGCTTTAGCTTTCTTTTTTGCTGCAGCATGTACAGATTTTGCCATGGGACCTTCTAGCATGACATTTATCAAAATGCAGCCCTTTTTCTCGACGAAAACCTAACAATTATTTACTATACACTTGTATATACAAGTGTATAGTAATATATAAGAGGGCCTTATGAAATATCAATTTTCAACCCCATTAAGCTACAAATTAAATAAAGTCGGTTTTAAACCAGCTGTCGTTGACTACTGGATTCGCCAGTTTATCCCAACGTTCTCACTAGAACGTATTTTTGCTCGTGTAAAAATGATCAAAACCGAAGCCAAGAACGTTAAAACGATTTACTTCAAACCTAATTTTAATTTTAAAAAATTTACTCCTGGTCAGCATATTTTAGTCACTTATGCCATCAACGGAAGAAACGTCACACGAACTTACAGTCCGACTAAACTTGGCCGAAATCTTTATTCAATAACGATCAAAGATGCTCACACAAATGAACCACAAAATGGATTTTTCTTAAGTTCTGCACTCAACCAAAATCTTAAAGTGGGAAGCATTCTTGAAATCAGTCAGCCATTTGGTCATTTAACTTGGGATCATATCCCACAATCAAATCAATATGTTTTTTGTGCTGGTGGCGTCGGCATCACTCCGTTTTTAAGTTTGCTCACAAGCTCTCAATCGCAAAACAAAAATATAACTCTACACTATTGGGTCAACCACAGTGATGAAGTTTGTTATAGAGCTGAATTTCAAAAACTGACCGCTTTAAACCCACAACTTAAAATTCACATTTATGCTCTTAATGAACAAACAACTCTATCAAAAACACCTACTTCTGAGCATTTTTCTCACTTAACAAACATGTCTATCGTTATAGCGTGCGGTCCTCAGGGATTTATCAATCGCATTCAAGAACTCACTGCGGATCATGCTGCACATTTTTTGGCTGAAGCTCAATCAGTCAAAAAAGTATCCACAGATGCCGAATCGTTTCATAGTCTAAAATACAACGGCAAAACCTACACTATTTCAAACAAAACAACTTTACTTGAAGCACTTGAACTACATGGTCTAAATCCAAAAAATGGCTGTCGAATGGGTATATGTAAGACATGCACTTGCACTAAAATCTCTGGGCAAACTGAAAACGCACTCACTGGCGAAAAAAGCTTGCAAGACTTTGATGAAATTCAACTCTGTGTAAGTCATTTAAAATCTGACGTCGAAATCGAAAACTTATAAAAGGATCATTTAATATGACAACTACTTCATTACATCTTAATGATAAACAACTCAGTGAAATTGCTCATGAGCTTGATCAAATTCGAGAACAAGTCACTCAATCTGTTGGTGAAAAAGATGCCAAATACATTCGTCGTGTTTTAGCAGCTGTTCGCTATACTGAACTTTCGGGAAGAGCTTTATTGTTTTTTGGTTTTTTTCCTCCGACTTGGATACTTGGAACTCTTATTCTTGGTATATCAAAAATTTTAGAAAACATGGAATTAGGTCATAACGTTATTCATGGACAGTACGACTGGATGAAAGATCCTGAACTTAATGGAAACTCATATGAATGGGATATCGCAGGCACGGCTGACAACTGGAGACGCAGCCATAATTATAAACACCATACATACACCAACATCAAAGGTCTAGATGATGATATTGGTTACGGCATTTTACGTCTTTTTCCAGAACAAAAATGGAGAGTCGGAAATATTTTTCAACCCCTCTATACTGTAGTTTTTGCTTTATTTTTTCAGTGGGGAATTGCAATTCAAGAACTCAAACTCGGTAAAGTTTTTAAAAGCAAAACGCATTGGAATAAGTTTAAACAAGATCTCAAGCCTGTTTTGAAAAAAATTCGTTTTCAATTCGTAAAAGATTATTTGTTTTTTCCTATTATTGCAGGTCCTAACTATTTAGGTGTTGTGGCTGGCAATTTTGTTGCTAACATCATTCGCAATGTCTGGACATTCACAGTTATTTTTTGCGGCCATTTCACGAAAAAAGTTTATTTATTCAATCGCCACGTTATCCACAATGAGTCCAAAGGACACTGGTATGTTCGTCAAATTTTAGGCTCTTCAAATTTATCTGGCGGTAAGCTTTTACATATTATGACAGGTAACCTCAGCCACCAAATTGAACACCACTTATTTCCGGACATTCCTGCTCGCAGATATGCAGAAATTGCTGAAAAAGTACGAGCTCTATGTCAGAAATATCAAATTCAGTACAATACCGGAAACATGATGAGTCAATTTACTCAAGTGATCTATCGAATTTGTCGATACAGTTTGCCAATTTAGCGCATTATAGGCTGTAATGTCCTTTGCATTAGAAAAGGACATTACTCTTGGCAAATCTAATCTCGGCTTATCAAATCTCAAAAGAATTCGCATCTAAAACACTTTTTGAAAAAATCTCATTTTCAATTGATACCAATCAAAAAATTGGTTTACTCGGACCCAATGGTGCCGGCAAGTCAACTTTACTTAAAATTTTAAACAGTCAAATCAAACCTGATTCTGGTCAGCTGTCTTTTTCGAATAGTTTACGCTTAGGTTATTTAGAACAGCGACCACAATTTACATCTGACAAAACAATTTACGAAACACTTATTTCAGCCACAGATGATGAGTACGACGGTCTCAATATCGCATACGCCTATGAACTTATTAAAAAACTTTCTCTAGATCAAATGCCTCTAGCTGAAAACACCATTGTTTCACAATTATCTGGTGGTTGGCAAAAAAGAGTCGCTTTAGCAAGAGAACTTATCAAAAAACCAAACTTACTCTTATTAGATGAACCGACAAATCACCTTGATATTCAAAGCATACTCTGGCTTGAGGATTTTATTTCAAATGAAAATGAAATTTCATTTTTAATTGTTACACATGATCGAGCTTTTTTGCAAAATACATGTAATGCTATTTTTGATTTAGATCCTCGCAATCCAGATGGTTTAATCAAATCATACGGTGATTACGCACAATTTCTTGAAACAAAAAGCATGTTACTTGAGTCTCTCAGAAAATTAGAAGAAAAACGTCGCAATACAATGCTCATTGAAAAAGCTTGGCTAGCACGCGGTCCACAAGCCAGACTTGCAAAACAAAAAGCACGTCAAAATCGCGCTCACGATCTCATTGACGAAGTTAACAAACTTGAAAACAAAAATACAACACGACGATCTGATTTTGATTTTTCACAAGAAGGTCATTCTCCTCAAAAACTGATTGAACTTAAAAATGTTACAAAATCTTATATGGCTGATCCATTGTTTGCTAATCTGAGCGGAATGATTCGTCCCAAAGCGCGTATTGGATTACTCGGCGCCAATGGCTGTGGTAAATCGACACTGATTAAGTTAATGATGGGCCAAGAACAACCCACTCTTGGTGAAATTTTCATTAATCCAGATATTCAAATCAATTATTTTGAACAAGGCAAAGAAAGCTTAAATCAAAACACGACTGTGCTGAAAGTGATTTGTCCAGAGGGTGATTACGTTCACTTTCAAGGTAAACCAGTTTATGCTAAAAGTTATTTAAGCCGCTTTCACTTTAATTCGTTTCAGATGGATATGCCCGTGGCTAAACTTTCTGGTGGTGAACAAAGTCGATTGTTGCTAGCTCAACTGATGCTGACTTCAGCCCATGTTTTGATTCTTGATGAGCCCACTAATGACTTAGATGTTGAGACTCTCGATGTCTTAGCTGATTGTTTAGCTGACTTTCCGGGTGCCATCATCTTAGTTTCACATGATCGCTTTTTTCTAGATCAAAACTCAAACGAACTTTGGGCTTTTACGCAAAAACCAGATGGTGAAATTATTAAGTTTGCTGATTACTACCAATGGGAAAACTGGTTTCGTTTTGAATCACAAGACATTAAGAAATCTAATCAAAATAATGTCTCTGATTCACAAACTAACAAAACAGCTTCATCCAATAAAAAATTAAGTTATAAAGAAACCTTAGAGTATGAAAAAATCGAAAGTGTTATCCAGCAAAAAGAAGCACAGCTCACACAATTTCAGCTCGAGCTTAATGATCCAACCAATCAAGCTGCGTTTTCGAAATTGACTGAATTAACCATGACCTGCTCAAATCTAGAAAAAGAGATTGCCAAACTCTATGATCGTTGGAGCGAACTCGAAAAAAAACTTAAATCTTAAGAGGCTTAAAATGTCATTTTTAACTAGAATGTTTTTGCGGATACTTGTAACTTCGATTGTTGTTTTTTCTTTTAACCAACAAGCACATGCATCAGAAAACTTAGCTGGTGATTATTTTCAAGCTTGTAACGGCAATCATGAAGGTGATTTTTACGAACAACATTTAAATATTTTAAATGATACCATCAAATGGAAATTCATTGCTTACGAAGATGAAAGCTGTAAAACACCCTATTTGATTTTTTTAAGAGAGTATAAAAACCTTGCAGACGATCATTCAAAAATCACAACTGCATTTGAAAAAGCTAGTTATGTTTCTTTGACCGACGAAGTGACTAAATCACTCAATATGATTCATTACTGTGGGCTTAACAATTGGAAAACTCATGTCGCTCGCGATGTCACTGGTTTAAAATGTGATGACTATCAACAAAGACAACTGGGCGAAAAAGAATCGTTCCAATATAGCTCTACTGAAAGTCAGCTTTACTGGAACGATGATCAGATCGGATATCTTAAACAGGATTAAATCAGTTATTCGCTGTAAGTTGGTAAGTTTGAAAAATCACAAATATCAGAGTTTTGTGACCCTGCAAAAACAAACATATCACCCTCAGCACGACGAACAACTTTAAGAGTTAACGCTTGACCACCGATTGGATGAGCTCCATCAAAATACCATCGAACAGAATAATTAACTGTGTAAATAACGTCTTCGTAACCTAATGCCACTGGACGAACGACTTCTGTGTAGTTTTCAGATTCAACTGATGCAATACCTTTGCATTGTTCTTTAAGAAATTTTTCAGTTACAGGTGCATACTCAGCAGTGCCCGCCTGAACTTGTCCATAAACCAAAGTAACCAAAGATAAAACGAATAACATCGACTTCATAGAAAACTCCTTTGTAACCATTTGTGTTTGTGCACCAACTTGTATGCACAGAACGATAAAAAAGACAGAATTATTCTAATCTTAATAAAATCCTGACTTAAACCGAGTAAGTCATACGAATTGATGTTATTTCAAACTAAAACTAGTCTACAAAAATGACTCTGTTAATTCGTCTAATTATTTGACGATTTACACAGTTAAACTATGTCAATTTTTGTTACACATAAGAATTATTTACTGCGAGCTCAGCTTACTCAACCAACAGATTTGCAATTCAAATGACCAATGATATGAATGGCCTGGGGCATTCTTTGGGGGATTTAACCATGTTCAACATTAGCTATTCGAAATCAATTTTAATAACTCTTTTATTGAGTTTTTCGCTCACTGGATGCGGTAAAGCTAAAACATTTCAACAAGTTTCTGCTGAAGAGTTGAATCGTATCCCAAGTGAAATGGAAACACCTGAAACTCCTGATACAGATGACATCGAGCCTGAATCAACAAATGCAGTTTCAAATACAACAACAACGCAAGATCCTCAAGTTTCACAACCGACGTCTCCACAAGCACCAAGTACTCAGCGACCTACGCTGAGACCAAAGCCGCCAACACCAAGACCTATTAATAGACCCAACACCAACAACAATCAGGCTTACGATCCAAATGATGTTTTAGCTCCTACACCAGAGGGGCCCTCTAAATTTATTCAAATCGCACAGTGGATTATAAACAACGAAGCTCGTAAACTTGGAACAGCTTGCAACTTTTATGTCTCGCGTGTTCTAGAAATCGCAGGTTATTCTGATGATTCATTTATTGCCAATGATTTTGATTTGTATGCTCAACGCAATTTTTCAAATTACGATTCAAAAAGTTTTGACTCTAATTTAGAAGATGTCGAAAGACCGCGCATGCGTGCTCATATTTGGTCATATCCAGAAAGAACGCCATTTATCATCAATTGGGAAAGATCCGGCGGTCAGCATGGTCACATTGCTATTTTAGAACGAATTGGCAATCAACTTGTTATTTTTCAAGCCAATATGAACAAACATTTACCAAAGCGACAGCAAACAACTATTGAAAATATAGTCAGCTATTCTCGTCGCGCTAAAATCACAGTTTACGCGCAATTCAGAAAATAATAACAAGCTGCAAAATCAGATGACCAACTCCTCATTATTCTAGAATATAAAACTAGAGCAAAAACACTATGTAGGAGTTCTAATGAAACAACATGCGCTAAGCAACCTGATTAAAACATATAAAAACACACAAGCATTTGCGATTTTTTTACTGAGTCTCTCAGTTTTAGCGAGCTGCTCTCAAAAAACCGACGACTCATCTCTACAAAGCAATGTGAACAACTTTAAAATCAGTCGATGGTACAGTCGCGTTGAGCCATCTGCTCCGTCAACAATTCAAGTTTTCAACGAACTCAATCAACCTGTACCTCAAGCCACAGTTTTAATTGGCCTATCCGAAGGACAGCCTTTCTCTGGCAATTTATTACAAACAGATATTAATGGCACCGTTAGCATCCCCTCTAATCTATGGACAACACCAACACACGTAACAGTAGATATTGCTGGTTACATTCGCCAAACATTAATAAATCAAAACCCTGGCATTCTACAAATCAAACTTAAAAAAGTATCTATTTACCCTAGACCAACTATCAAGGGACAAGTCACGCAGTTACCGATTGAAAATGGTGACAAACAAATGGATTTCGGACTTGTTATACCTGCTGTAAGTAAAGCTGACTTCATTGGATTTAGCTTGGACTCAGTCATTTCACCTATAGATGATAAAATTACTATTGTTGGTAACGAAGTAAAAATTCCAACTAATGTTTCTTTACCGAAACAAAAAGAAAGTTATTTTTTGCCAATTACTCTCGAGAAAGCTGAACACAAAGTCTTGGTCAATAATTACGGACAAAAAACATTTTTCGCACTCACTGGAAGATTTCCTTTCAAAGCAGTTGTGAGTCAACTTAAAGATGGTAAAAAGTTTTACGAAGTCTTAAACTTATTTGATTTTTCTTCAGGAAGTATCAGAGATTTATCAGTCACTACGCCTGTAACTCAGTTAAACATGCCAGCAGGAGAAATTAAATTCAATGCTACAGCAAATGTTAAAGGCGCTCCGATAATGGCTGACGAAGTTCAAGTGACAATGGCTCTAAATTCACTCTCTGGACAACTCGTCCCTTCTGATGTCAAAAGAATCGCATCAAATGAAAACTTACAACTTAAAACAATCGCCGGAAAACCTGTGTACATTGTAAGTTTACTTAAAAAGCAAGCTGACTTTAACCCAGCCATCATCGAAGCTGACCAAACAAGTGCTTCAATGCTTGCATATAACTCTAATAACTTACAAACAAGCTTGTTACCTTTAATTAACCCGCCGACAATTGAAAAAAATAGTGGCCTCATTACAGTTAAACTACCGACCACTTCTACGCTCACAACAAATAAAGAACAAATCTCTGCTTTAGCTGTATCAGCAGTTATTTCAAATTTAATTGATATCAAAGACGGAGATCAAACGATCAGCTTTGAAGACCGTAAATGGGAAATTATCGGAACAACATGGCCTCAAGAGTTCACTTTACCGAACTTACCGATCAACACGCAACCTGGGCAAAGACGTAAAATTGATCTCAATTTAATTGGCAGTTCAACACAGTCAAGCGCTGAACTTGGCGATGAACTCGTTAATGCTGCTACTCACTTTACGCACTCTGCTGCAGAATTATAGCAGATTCTCACAAAGTTCATTCTCACTTTATCGAAAAACAGTGGACGACCACCACAACTCTAGATAAAGTGAGAGTCACTTAATATGAAGTTTAAATATTTTTTTATTTTATCTCTTTTTTTTATCTCAAGCTGTCGTTCTTTTAACGAACAACTTGAATCTCCTGAAGAAATTTTACAAAAAGCTTCTCATCAAAAAATATTTTTCGCACCTTACGATGACGTGTGGAAAGCCGCTCATGCGACTCTTAAATATACAATAGCTGCCGAAAATCAAGATTTTGGGATTATTGAAACAGATTACATTAAAGCCGTCGATGGATGGATTCCTCCGTACAAACAAAAACCCGAAAATCCAAGCTCACGGTATAAAATTGTTATTAATTTTGCAAAAGGCCAAAAATACAAAGGACGAGATGCCGTTAGAGTAACGATTGAGAAAAAAATCGAAGTCTTTAAGGATTTTGTATCCGAAGTTAAAAATGTTACAAGTGACGGACTTGAAGAAAAATCTATTTTTTACCGTATGGAACGAGAAATTATTATCTCACAAGCTTTGACTAAAGCTCTTGCTCAGCCTGCAGCTGAAACTCCAGCTGAGCAACCCCCAAATTAGAACCATTTTTTTTCTTTAGCAAGCTTACGCCATGATGCAAGCTTCTGTGGGCCTTCAAATTTAATTTTAGTTATTTTTTCTAATGCCACTGTACTCATTTGTGCAATTTCAGAATCTTGATCAAAAAGCATTTTTGAAAAGAATTCTTTTTCATTTGATTGTGGATTTTTTAATAACCCTTTCATGATTTGAGAACGAATCCATAAGCTTTTTTGACCTACAAAGTTGTAACTTTTTGTCATTTCACGCGTTAATAAATCACGGTGTTTTTTGCTATTTAACCGCGTTAACACATCGACAGCAGCAGATCTTACAACAAGAGCTTTATCGCTGACCATGTTGGCAGCTTTTTCATAAACCATGTCATTACCAGCTTTGTCTAATCCAACTAACAAAGCATTACGAACAAACCAATCTCGACTGCGTGATAAATCCAACAACTCTTTCATTTGCTCAGCATTTGCTAACTCAGTTGCTTTAATCACTGCATCCCAACGTTGAGTCATTGGCAGAGCAACACTTTGAGCTCTTGTGATTTGCGATGTAAAGTTAACATCACTGGCTTGCGGAATATAGGCTAAAACCACTGAACACATCACACTCGCTAATCCAAACACTATTATTTTCATATTTATCCTTTTTGAAAATTCTTTTCAAAGTCATCTAACGACTCAGCTTCATCAGCTGTAACACCGTCAGCCTTAGGAGCTGCCGCTGCTGGAGCTGCTTCACTTGCCGCAGGATCAGTCGAAAACCCATTAAGTAATTTATCAATTTCATCTTGTTGCAAACTTAACCCCTTACCGTCACCACCAGCATCTGCTGGTGCTGCTGTGGGTGCGGATGCCGCGGGAGCGGGAGCTGGTGCTGCCGGCGCAGCAGGTTCTGCGGCCGGTGCCGGAGGAGGTGCTGCTGCTGCAACCGGAGGAGTTGGTTCAGCCGCTTTAGGAGCTTGCGATGCTTCTGTAACTTGTTTTTTAAGTTGTTCGTTTTCAGATTTATATTTTTGTAAATCAGCAATATCTTCAGCAATGATTTCATACTCAGATAGACGATTATTTAGTTTAGAAATTTGCTTTTCGTATTCAGAGATTCTGCTATTGAGCGCATCTAATTGATCATTCGGCTGTCCAGAGCCAGCAGTTTGCTCTTTCGCTGCAGCCAATTCAGATTCTTTTTTAGAAAGAGTATCTTTAAGCTCAGTCATCTCGGCTTTTAGTTGATTCATTTCTGCTATTTGTTCTGGTGTGACATCTCCGCCACCACTTGAAACAGCAACTTTCATCTGCGAATGTTGCTCAAGTAATTTATTAATTTTATCTTCAAGCACATCATAATTAAACTCAATACGATGCCCTGATTGTGCTTCGACAGCTGTCTTAGAAAAGAATAATCTAAAAATAAAAAAAACAATAAGTAATGCAATCACTACTGCTAAGCTTTGTATAATGATCGCGTTATGCGCTGAATACCAATCCAAGAATTTTCCCATATAAATATTATTGTCGATTAAGCCCCAAAACAATGCAACGCGACCAAATCAAATACAGCTAAATTTATTTAAATTACGACACAGGTCTAGACAAATAAGACTCGCTAGACGCCCTGACCTTTGTCCTGGTATGTTTAGTTTCAATATGAAAAAAGTCTCTTATTTACTTAAAAATTGTCAAACAGTGACCTTCAATTCTCTGCAACAAAAAGTTATTCAAGAAAATACTTCTATCGGAATTTTAAATGGACGTATTCATCAAATTGGACAATGCGATTCTCATTTGTACGAAAATGTTATTGATCTTAAAAATTTAACAGTATTACCTGGTGTTATCGATTCACAAGTTCATTTTAGAGAACCTGGTCTTACACACAAAGAAGACATCGAATCAGGATCTCGCGCAGCTTTACTTGGCGGAGTTACAACTTATTTCGAAATGCCGAACACTAACCCAGCAACAACTACACAAGAATTGTTTGAAGATAAAATCAAACGCAGCCAAAACAGAGCTCACACAAATTATGCTTATTTTGTTGGTGCCAGTTCTGAAAACATAAATCAACTGCCACAACTTGAACAACTTCCACACTGTTCAGGTATTAAACTTTTTCTTGGCAGTTCATTTGGTAACTTACTGATCGATCAGGATGATATTTTTGAACAAATTATTAAAAGTGGAAAACGCAGACTTGTTATTCACTCTGAAGATGAAGCCCGTCTAAAAGCACGCAAACAAATCGCTATAGATTCTGCCAATCCTCAAGATCACCCCATTTGGCGAGATGAAGAAAGCGCTTTGATTTCTACAAAAAAATCAATTTACTTAGCTGAAAAGTACAACAGACCTGTTCATATTTTACATGTCTCTTCATCTGAAGAAATGGCCTTTCTAAAAGATCATAAAAATATTGCTTCAGTTGAAATTTTACCACAATACTTAGTCATGAGTGGCCCAGAATGTTATGAACGACTTGGTACTTTAGCTCAACAAAATCCACCCATCAGAGACAAACGCCATCTTGAACACTTATGGAAAGCTTTACTCAATGGCACAGTTGATGTCATTGGCTCAGACCATGCCCCGCATACACTTGAAGAAAAAAATAAACCCTATCCACAATCACCATCTGGCGTGCCAGGAGTCCAAACACTTATACCTGTTATGCTAAACGAAGTTTCTAAAAAATCTTTACCTCTTGAAAAATTTGTTGAATTAGTCACTGAAAATCCAAAACGTATTTTTGGACTTAAAAACAAAGGCCGCATCGAAGTTGGTTACGATGCTGATTTAACTATTGTCGATCTTAAACGAACTGAGACCATCCAGAAATCATGGCTTGCATCAAAAGCTGGATGGTCACCATTTGAAAATACAACCATGACTGGTTGGCCTGTTATGAGTTTTATCAATGGCGCACTCTGTATGCAAGATGCAGAAATTTTAATACCTCATTCTGGGCAAGCTTGTGAATTCTAAAGCAAAGTCACAAGCTTTATCGCTCTTTTTTGGTGGATTACTTCCGGTTATTGCTTTTACCGTCATCGAAGAAAAATACGGTACAGTGGCCGGACTTATCGCAGGACTTGTTTTTGGATTTGGCGAAATCATTTATGAATACCTAAAATTCAAAAAAGTCAGCACCATGACTTGGATTGGAAATGGAATGCTTTTTGTTTTAGGTGGAGCATCTTTATTTTTAAATGATGGCATTTGGTTTAAATTACAACCAGCCATTCTTGAATATGGTATGTTTGTTTTTCTTATTGGATCGTGGATTATTAAAAAACCATTTTTAAAATTAATGATCGAAAAACAAAATCCTGAAGCTCCTGAAATTTTTAAACAAAATTTATCCGGTATCACTCTGCGCTTATCTTTTTTTATGCTCGCTCACGCAGTGCTTGCTACATATGCGGCATATTATTGGTCAACAGAGGCTTGGGCCATTCTAAAGGGAATTGGTTTAACAGTAACAACCATCCTCTACATGATATTAGAGTCTCTTTATATCCGTTACAAAGTAACCCAACAAAAATAAAAAAAGGATGTTGTAAGCACAACATCCTTTTCATCATTTAACTTGTTATATGCAAATTAATTACAACGTCTCCATTGTAATGAATAAATCAAACCAGCTGAGATATCAACAGAGTCAACAGTCATCATTGTTTGTTGCATTTGTGAATTTGACATCGCTGTTGCAGAAGAGTTGATTGCGAAAATTACATTCTTGCCACACTCAGACCAAATCAAACTTGTCGCAATAAGTTTGTTAGTTTCTGTGTAACTGTCAGCACGTGGACCAGAAAAACGTTTTTGAAATACAGGACCGCGCGAACCAGCATAGAAATATTCATTTCTTAATTCAGTGTAAGCACCGTTACCTGGAATAGCATTAAAACCACGGTAATCAACACCAATGATCGCGACTGAGTAACCTTGTGGTACATGAACTGGAACACGTAAATTACATGATTTACGATCGACACGACGGCCAGTTGTGTTTCCTGCTTCAGCAGAGAAACTATCAAACAATAAAGATAGGGTCTTACCATCTGGTGTAATTGACACCGATGCTGAACCCGCTGGACATCCATTACCACCGTAAGCTGGATCACCTAAGCTAATACCAGACTGAGCTTTTGCTGATGCTGTTGCTAGTACCAACGCAGTTAATGCGATTAATGATTTGATTGCCTTCATAGAAACTCCCCCTTGATTTGACCGGAATAAACCGTGTCTTAAATTCTTCGCGACTATTTTTGTCGTCGACACGAACCTATAGAGCAATCAACTTGCCAACTATTTTGGGAGCAAAAAGACACTGAAAAAATTGCATTGTGTTTAAAAATAAAAAAAGGCCGGTTATAAACCAGCCTTTTTATTTATTATGTTTTAAAACCAATCTTTTCGCGTAGAGCGAAAAAATGATTACTGTTTACACCAAGGCATTTGTGGTGCGATTTGGCAGATGATTTGACATAATTGATCATCACCCAATGGACATTGTCCATCACCAGGCATACCTGGCATACCGCCACCGTTATCACCATCATCTGGAGGAGTTGATTGAACTTTACCAACGTTAATATCTAATGAAGTTACAGCATTTCCAGAAGCATCAACTGCTTTAACAGTGATTGTTCCTTGTGCTTTAGCTGTCATTAAACCTTGCTCAGATACAGTTGCAATATTTGAATCAGATGATTCGAAACGAACTGAACCTTGTGCGTTTTTCAATGAAAATTGTTGAGTTGCGCCAACTTCTAAAGTTGCAGCCGCTGGAACAATCCATGATTTTTTTGCTAATAATGAATCAACAGCAGCAAACGCGTCTACACGGCAGTTACATGCAGTTTCGATATCAACTTTAGCACCAGTTGTTTGTAATAAAGAACGGATTTCAGCACCAGTTAAAGACGCATCTTGTGCTTTCAAGAAAGCAACCATACCTGCTACAAGCGGAGTCGCCATTGAAGTACCAGATAAATTTCCGAATTTATCACCAGGTAAAGTCGACATAATCGCATCACCAGGAGCAGCTAAAGAAACACGAGCTTTACCGTAGTTTGACCAGTATGGTTTTTTATCTGAAGAATCAGATGCAGCAACAGTGATCATGTTCGCAGTACCAGCATTTGCAGGGTAAACGTCAGTTGTATCATTGTTTTTACCGTCATTCGCCGCAGCAGTTACAAAAATAACTCCAGCTTTTTCTGCTCTTTCAATTGCTTCAACAAGTGGTTTTGCAGTTGATAAAGGAACTGAAGCTCCCCAGCTAGCAGAGATAACTTGAACTTTGTGTTCAATAGCGTAATCGATAGCTTTGATACCACCTTCTAAATCACCAGAACCATCAGCACCTAAGAAACGTAATGGCATAAGTGAAACTTCTGGAGAAATACCTTGAATACCACCATCAACTAAACCAGTTGCACCGATGATACCAGCACAGTGAGTTCCATGACCTGGGTTTTGTTGAGATGTTAAATCCATAGGATCAGCATCGTTATCACGGAAGTCAAAACCAGCAACCATGTTCGGAGCTAAGTTTTTATGTTTGTAATCAACACCAGTATCGATAACAGCTAATAAAACGTTTTTGCTACCTTTATTACCAGCGCGTTTCCAAGCTTGCTCAGCATTAACTTTAGCTAAAGCATATTGTTCTTTTAATGCAGCTGTTTCAACAGGAGCAGAAAATGCTTTAAGTTTAAAGTTCGGAACAGCATACTCAACGTTTTTATCTGATAAAATATTCGCTAACACGCGAGCTTTATTTTTTTCAGAAACGTTAACTTTAACAAGACGACCTGCTTTATGTAGACCTTTAACTTCTAAACCAGAGTTAACTGACTCCATAGAGATCATGTTATTAACAGCTTTCTCGTTTTTGTATTTGATAAGGTACTCACCAGCATTTGCTGTTAAACCCGTACCGATTGCGAATGCTAAAGCTAAAACCTTAGCCGAATTGAATTTGATCATTTTTCCCTCCCTGTGAAAAACAAATTTACAAATAAAAGTATTTAATAAAACCAGACATCAATGTCTTAAATTATTAAAGTTCCAAACTGGAACCAACTTATTTCTCGAAATCGTATCCTGACCTTTTCTTAAAAAAATAGTAAAAAATGAAACTAACGCATCTAGACTTTGGTTGAGTTGCGTCATTGTTGGTTCAGAATCTACCTTTATGACCACTTTACACATCATTATTATGTCTCTTGTTGAAGGCCTTACTGAATTTTTACCCGTGAGCTCAACAGGCCACCTTATTTTAACCTCACATTATTTGGGGTTAGAGCAATCAGATTTTCTAAAAGCCTTTGAAGTCATTATTCAATTCGGCGCAATCATGGCTGTTGTTGTGCTTTATTCAAAAAAATTTCTGACAGTTAATATCGAGTTTTTTAAAAAACTGATCTTAGGTTCGATTCCAGCGTTAGGATTAGGTTTTTTACTTAAAAACAAAATTGACGAACTACTTGATAGCACGACTGTCGTTGCCTGGTCTTTAATTATCGGCGGAATTATCTTTATTCTCGTTGACCATTATTTTAAACCACAGAAAAACAAAGATGACGTCACACTTATTGACTCATTTAAAATAGGACTCATTCAATGCTTCGCTTTGATTCCAGGAGTGTCTAGATCAGGATCAACTATTGTCGGCGCTCAAATCATGGGTTACGAAAAAAAGACTGCAGCCGAATTTTCGTTTTTTTTAGCGGTACCAACACTCACTGCTGCGACACTTTACAAAACATGGAAAATCAGATCACTCATTACTCCTGAGAGTTTGATGCAATTATCACTCGGCACTTTTTTGTCTTTTATATTTGCACTCATCGCAATCAAATTCTTTATCAAAATCGTTTCTAAATATGGCTTTAAGTGGTTTGGTGTTTACCGTATCATTCTCGGGTTATTAGTGCTTTATACTGTTTACTACTCACAAGGATCTCATCATGTTTAACAATACTGCTAATATCATCTCTTACGAATTTCAAAGCTTACTTCAAAGTAAATGGTTACTTATCGAGAATTGGAAATGGATTGCTTTAATTCTAACAACTTTTTTCGTTTTATTTTTGAATAAATTTTCGCGTATTATTTTTTACAAAATTAAAAAAAGCTTACGCCTAGGTGAAGACAAGTCATTTGTTAACTATTTCATTCAGCAAGATATCGAAAAAGGCTTAAGTTGGATTTTCGCTGCTATCATTGGAATGGTTATTGTCGAAAATCTTGATTTAACAGTTAAACTTGAAAAGTATTTATTACTGGTTTTAAGAATTACGGCTTATGCTCACCTACTTAGACTCGCCTACTTTGCAGCAGAGGCTTCGGGACTATTGATTCACAATTTTGCGATCAAATCAAAATCGCAAATCAGCGATCAAATCACACCTCTTGCAACTAAAACCTTAAAGGTTACCGTCATCATCATCGGCTCGTTGATGATTTTGCAAAACTTAGGAGCTGAAGTTACACCTATTTTAGCGGGGCTTGGCCTTGGTGGTATGGCACTCGCTTTTGCCGCACAAGACACTGTCGCCAATGTTTTTGGAACTATTACAATACTCTTAGACTCACCTTTTAAAATTGGCGATCAAGTTAAAATAGCCGATATCGAGGGCAAAGTTGAAGAAGTCGGTTTTAGATCAACACGCATTCGCACATTAAGCAATTCACTTGTCACCCTTTCAAACTCATATGTGGCAAAAGAAAAAATCGAAAATATGAACGAGCGCAATGGCATCTGTCGTTTTAGACAAATTCTAGGCTTTTCTTATTCAGCACAAATGAGTCAAATCGAGAGCTTTTGCGAATCTGCTCGTTATTTTTTAAAACAAGAGTCACATATTTTTCAAGATAAGATCGTCATTCAAATTAATGAACTGGCTGAAAGTTCTATCAATGTACTTGTCGTTTTTCACTACAAATCAGATGAAATAAAAACTGAATCACAGCAGACTCAGTACTTTCTTGTTAATTTATATAGATTAGCACAAGAACATAAAATTGATTTTGCTTTTCCTACACGCACGATTATTTTAGAAAACAAAGTTTAGCGTATTCTTTCAAGCCAGTTTTTATATTTTACGTAATTAACGTCAGATTCTTCGCTGACGATTTGTACACGTTTATTTTCAGACTGGTCTTCAACGAGAGAGCACATCAACATAAAAACATCATGGCCATCTTGAATTTTTACTAAAAAATAACCAGAAACCCAGCCTGGTAAAAGATCTTTGAATTGAATGCCACCAACTGATAAGTCAGCAGTCTCTGTATCAAAATTTTGACTTTGACCAATAATACTCGATGGGAATTTTTTTTCGATACGATCATGTAATCGCGGTAGAAAAACTTTTTTTGGTCTAATCACAAAATAATCAGTGTCCGTGTCATCAGCAATTAAAGCCTCTTTAGGCTCGGGAAAGACACCGATGTTCATACCGACATCAACAAATAATCCCTTATGTTGTCTCTCATCCAAAGCTTCCCAATTCAAAGTCGATTGATGACAGACTTGTATAAGTTTGATTTCGTTCTTAGTTAAAGTTTTAATAACGAGCTGAACCTCTCGATCTGAGAGGTTATAAAGAGTCCAGCCTTTTAAAGAATTATGCATCGCCCACATGTTGCTTAACCCCGGTGGTTACAAAAAAATTTAGTAGCAGCTTTTTAAAATATATCCCTCAGGCACAATTTTGCCTTTAACGACTTTGGCCCATGTACGATCTGAGGATTCAACGACTCCAATTTTGCCACCTTTTTTAAGCACAAATAAATCTTTTGAATTTTGATCTGCTCTTTCTTTAATACGGCAATCATTTTTAAGTGTTATAGCTTTCATACTGCTCGATACTGATGCCGCTGGAACACTTAAACTACTCGTTGCTTTATGCGACGCCACGCTTGTCGCTGTTTCGGCTTTAATTTTCTCAGCATCTAATTTCATTTTTTCTGTTTCAGCGATAGCTTTCGCTGTTTCGGCTTTAACTTTCATTTCCTCAGCTTTCGCTCTCATTTTATCAACTTGAATTGCCAGCTGTTCTCTTTCTTTTTTAAACTTTTCTGACTCTTTTTTAAGTCTATCAATTTCTGACTCGTTTTTCTTAATTTCAACTTCAAATGTACTTTGTGCTCGTTTAAGCTGCGCCATTTCTAAGTTAACTTGCGAAGATTCACGCTGATAAGTCGCTTTAACTTGTTCAAGCTCTGCTCTTGTTTTCAAGCTTTGTGCTTTTGCCGTTTCTTCAGATTGTTTAATAACTTTAAGTTTTTCTCTGTCCTCGTTCAGCTTTTTTTGCAACTCTGCTGATTGCTCAGACAGCTTCTTATTTTCTTCAGTTAGTTTGGTAATATTTGCTTGGCTGGCATCAAGCATAGATTTGTACTTAGCTGATTCCATTTCGGCTTTTTTATTTTCAGCTTCTGTTCGCGCAACTTCTTGAGTCAGTTTAGCTTCGTTCATTTTTTGCTCGGCTTGCGTTTTTTGATATAAAGCTTGTGCTTTGATTAAGTTTTGCGAAGTTGCTCTTTGCTTAGCTTGCTCATCAGCAACACTTTTTTGAGATGTCGCTGTTTCGGCTTGAACTTTAGCAATTTCTTTTTCGACTTCTTTAACTTGTAAATCAGTTTTTTGTGATTCAGCTGCTGCTGCTTGTGACTTTTCAAGAGCCTCTTGTTTTTGCTTTTTTAGAGCTTCAATTTTATCTTGATTCAATTTAATTTTATTTTGAAATTCAGATTCTTGACGTTCTGCCGTTTTCTGATTTTTTTCGGCTTCAGCGATTTCTAATTTCATTTGAGCTGATTCTTTTTCAATTTGCGCTAATAAACGTTTAGCTTCAGCTTCAGTTTGTTTAGCTTTTTCAGTTGCTTTTTTAGCTTCACCTACGGCCTGCTCACGCTTTTTTTTGTCTTCTTCTAATCTTTTTTTAGCTTCTGCTGTTTCTGCATTTGCCGCTTCGGCGTCAGCTGATGCTTCTTCGGCTTCGATTTGAGCCCCTGTAACATCTGCAGCTAAAACTTTTTCAGTCTTCAAGTGGATAGCTGATGCAACAATTAACAATAATAGCAGTTTTTGGGTGGTTTGACTGATGTTCATAAAAAAGATCCTCGCTGTTGTTAAACTTAAGTATTGTTTTACACTTGATGCTATTCGGTATATCGAACTCGACTCTTTACGAACTCGACAAAAATAGTGCTCATCAATCTACGTCACTGTCAAAAGGTTAGACAGTTCAATTCAAATTTAATTGCGTTTGAAGTTGGCCATAGGTTTGCTCTGTATATGAGTACCCCCCATGGCGGCTAGGATCCCCCCCCCTTACCTGGCCGTCTTTTTTTTTCTCATTTTCATTAAACAATGCTTAAATAAGAATATCGTGTTTACAACAAAGACAAAAAACATAACATTGCATTTATTGCTTATCATTTTGAATTTAATCTTTACATCAAAGATGTGGGCCTACACAGTCATTATTGATCCGGGTCACGGCGGTACTGACACAGGTGCAACTCGGTCTATTTTTCAAGAGTCTACTATCACCCTGCAACTCTCTCTCAAGGTTCAACAATTATTAAAAGAACAACAGCCTGATATCACAACATTCTTAACACGCGATAATGATTCTAATTTAACTTTAGAAGAACGTGTTCAATTCGCGGAAAAACAAAAAGCCCAGCTCTTTGTCAGTATTCACGCAAATTCATCACCTGTAAAATCAGTCTCAGGTATGGAGTTCTATTTCAAACAAGGTTTGTCAATTGAACCGTCTGAAAAAACTCTAGAAAAAATTCTAGAGTTTGTGCCCTTAAAAAATATTGCACCTATCAACGAGAAAGAAAACCGAATCGTGCGCAAAATGACTGCCGATCTCGTTGATTGGGGACAATTACAAAGCAGCTTAGCTTTTAATAAAATTCTACAAAGTAATACGGACATCACCAAAAGCATTATTCGCCGAGCGCCATTCTTTGTTGTTGAAAACTTAGCGATTCCGTCAGTCTTGATTGAAATAGGCTATATATCGAATATGAGTGAGGCTAAAAAGCTTTTAAACGATGACTACCAGAATCAAATTGCCCAATCCATTGTCAAATCAATTTCAGAGTTCAAAAATCATTCTTTGAACTTCGAATCAAAAAGCAATTAAGAGTGACTTTATCACTATAATTTAGGAAAAATATCATATGACTCATTTTACACGCACCGATAAAAGAAATCCGCAACAACTCCGTCAAATTAAAATCACAGCCAATGTTTCTGATTACGCCGAAGGCTCTGCCTTAGTCGAATTTGGCAACACTCGTGTTCTATGTACAGCCAGCTACGAAGCTAAAGCTCCTCAGTGGCTTGTGGGCACCGGACAGGGTTGGGTAACTGCTGAATATGGAATGTTACCAAGATCAACTCATACACGTATGAAACGCGACAAAACAGCATCTGGCGGTCGCACTCAAGAAATTTCACGTTTGCTTGGACGCAGTTTACGTTCTTGCGTTGATCTTAAAGCGCTCGGCGAAAAACAAATCATCATCGACTGCGATGTTATCAATGCTGACGGTGGCACTCGCACAGCTGCTGTTACAGGTGGTTTTGTGGCCTTAGCTTTAGCGTTCAAAAAACTGCAAACGTTAAACGAAATTAAAACAAATCCTCTTAAACATTATGTTGCCGCAGTTTCTGTCGGTCTTTACGAAGTTGATGACAAACAAATACCTTTGCTTGATTTAAACTACGATGAGGATTCTGACATCGGTACAGATATGAATTTTGTTGTTACAAATAAACATGAATTTATCGAAGTTCAAGGCACTGCCGAAGAAGGCACATTCTCAAGACATCAGCTGATGGATATGATGTCGATTGCTGAACTTGGATGTAGTGAATTATTCAAACACCAAGAAAAAATCGTCGGAGAATATTTTCCACTTAAAATGTTATAACAAGATTAAAGATTATAACTCAAAGGACTGCAGTTATGGAATTATGGATCGCAACTGGAAATAAAGGCAAACTCGAAGAATACAAACTTGCACTTAAAAGTTTACCGGATCTACAACTTTTTCATCAAGGCGAAATCAAAGGATTTGTTCCTCGCCCTGAAGACGGTGCAACTTTTGTTGATAACGCTCGTATTAAAGCAAAATCACTTAGAGCTCTTAAGCCAAATGCATGGGTACTTGGAGAAGATACCGGTCTTGAGGTTTCTGGATTGAATAATCTACCAGGTGTTCACACTGCTCGCTATGCTGGTCCTCACGCAAGTGATTCAGAGAATGTCGCTAAGTTATTAAAGATGATGCAAATTCGAAATGTATCTCCACGAACGGCACAGTTTCGCTGCGTAACTGTTGTCTACTCACCTGCCGGAGAAGAGTTCGTATTCGAAGGAATTCTCAAGGGGCAAATCAGTCAGAAAGCTACAGGTCAAATGGGCTTTGGTTACGATCCTGTTTTTGTACCCGAAGGTGAAACGAAAACTCTTGCCGAACTTGGCCCAGGCTACAAAATACAAAAATCCCACAGAGCCATTGCACTCAATCAATTTTTAAATACGCTTAATAAACAATAACCATTTATCCATAAACGGAGACTCTATGGAAAAAAAACAGCCCAACTTTAAAGTGTTTGCCGGAAATACAAATACTGAGTTGTCGCAAAAAGTTTGCGATATTCTTGGAATACCGCTTGGTCAAAGCCAAGTTAATTGTTTTGCTGATGGCGAAACACAAGTCGAAATCAAAGAAAGTGTGCGCGGTCAGGATATATTTGTGATCCAAAGCACATGTCCACCCGTTAACCAAAGCTATATGGAACTTTTTATTATTCTCGACGCCCTTAAGCGGGCTTCGGCTGCTTCGATTACAGCTGTGATTCCATACTATGGATACGCCAGACAAGATCGTAAAGTTGCTCCACGAGCACCTATTTCAGCTAAACTCATGGCTGATTTATTATCTTCTGCAGGAGCTGACCGTGTTGTTTCTGTAGACTTACATGCCGCTCAAATTCAAGGTTTCTTTAACTGTCCATTTGATCATTTATTCGGCATTCCAACACTTGCTAGAGCCTGGAAAGATCAATTCGGCGAAGGCACTGATTTTGTCACAGTGAGTCCAGATGCTGGTGGTGTCGAACGAGCTCGAGCTTTTGCAAAGCGCATTAGCTCATCACTCGCTATTATAGATAAGCGCCGTTCTGGTCCAAATGAGGCCAAAGCCATGCACTTAATTGGTGATGTGAGCCAAAAAACAGCAGTTATTGTTGACGATATGATAGATACTGCAGGAACTTTAACACAAGCTGTTGACAGCCTACTCAAAAATGGTGCAAAACAAGTGTTCGCCGTTGCGACTCATGCGGTTTTCTCTGGTCCTGCTATAAAAAGACTTATTGAAAGCCCCATCACAAAGGTTTTTGTAACAGATACAATTCCTTTGAGCCAACAAGCGATTGATTCAGGCAAAATTAAGGTTATTTCGGTAGCACCAGTTTTAGCTGAAGCCATTCGAAGAATTCACGATCACGATTCGGTCAGTTCTTTGTTTGATTAATGAGTCAAAATAGTGTACTAAAAATTGGTTTTTGAATTATAAATTAATGAATAACTTTTAAAGAAATTGTTCGAAGAGAATTGTTTCTAAAAAATTATCTCTATAAAATTACAGAACGAGGAAGCTTTATATGAAACAAAGAATTGAATTAAATGTTGAAAATCGCCAAACAGGTCGTGCTAATTCTCGCGGTCTTAGAAATAGCAAAATGGTTCCAGGCGTAGTCTATGGTTCTATTGAAAACGCTAACGTTTCAGTTCATGTTAACGAAATCTTAAAATACAACACTCGCGCATACGAGAATGCTCTTTTAAACTTCAAAAGTGCTGATTCAAAATTAAACGGTAAAGTTGCACTTATTAAATCTGTTCAAGTTAACCCGTTAACTCGCACTCCAGAGCATGTTGATTTCTACGCTTTAGATCTTAACAAACCAGTACGCGTCAGCGTTGAGGTTCGTGTTGAAGGTAAAGCTATCGGTCTTTCTGAAGGCGGTCTTTTAAATATCGTTTCTCGTCAAGTTGAGGTTGAGTGTTTACCAACTGCAATTCCTGAATTTTTAACTTTAGATGTTTCTAACTTAGGTATTGGCGAATCTTTACATGCTTCTGAATTAGCAATCCCAGCTGGCGTTAAATTAATTTCTCGTCCAGAAACAACAATCGCAGCAGTTGTTGACCAAGAAGAAGAAGTTGCAGCTACTCCAGCAGCAGCGGCTCCGGCAGCAGCAGCTCCAGCAGCGGGTGCAAAAGCGGCAGCTACTCCAGCAGCAGGCGCAGCAAAAGCTCCAGCGAAAAAATAATTATTTCGTTAATGAATTTGCAAAAGGCGACTGTTTCAGTCGCCTTTTTTTTTGCTTTTTTATAGATAACTTAAAACAGGATCTTTCTTATGTTTTTAATTGTTGGCCTTGGCAATCCCGGATCAGAATATTCGCAAACTCGTCATAACATTGGATTTATGGCGTCTGATTATTGGCTGAAATCACTTGGTGGCAGTGATTATCGCGATGAGCACAAAGCTCAAACTAAGAGATTTAAAATTGAACATCCACAGACTAAACAATCTATAGAAGTTTTATTAGCTAAACCACAAACTTTCATGAATCTTTCTGGCGAATCTGTTGTCTCTCTTTTAAATTTTTATAAAATTGATAAGAAAAACATGCTGGTCGTTCATGATGATATCGACCAACCCTATGCTTCGATGAAATTACAATTCAATCGGGGCCATGGTGGCCAAAATGGCGTACGTAATATCTCTGAGCTTTTAGGTACACAAGAATATGCAAGACTTAAACTTGGCGTGGGTCGCCCTGCAGATCCCAGATTTAATGTTGCAGATTACGTGCTAGGTAAATTCGCAAAACAGGAACAAGAGCAATTAGGACAGTATTTAGAAACAGCCTGCGATGCTATCGAAAGTTTTATATTCGATGGCCTAAATAAAGCCTCAACAAAATACAACGGACCTGTTAAGCTCGGCTGATTCTTTTTTAATTTTTAAGACTTTTAACTCATCGAGGTTATAAAATGGCATTACAAGTTGGAATAGTTGGATTACCAAACGTTGGAAAATCAACTTTATTTAACGCATTGACTGCAGCTAAAGCAGAAGCTGCAAACTACCCTTTTTGTACAATTGATCCAAATGTTGGAGTGGTCACTGTTCCAGATCCGCGTTTAGATAAAATTACTCAATTTATTAAGCCACAAAGTGTTATTCCAACGACAATGGAATTTGTCGACATCGCGGGTATCGTTAAAGGCGCCAGCCAAGGTGAAGGTTTAGGAAATCAATTTCTAGGTCACATCAAACAAACGGATGCTATCGTTCACGTTGTACGTTGTTTTGATGATCCAAATATCATACACGTATCAGGCAGTGTTGATCCACTACGTGATATGGATGTTATTAACACTGAACTTATGTTAGCGGATTACGACACTGCTGATAAAAAATTAAAACGTATCGAGAAAATGGCTAAATCATCGAGCGATCCAAAAATTAAAATGGATTACGATGTCACTTTACGTGTTCACCAAGCTTTAGCTCAAGGTAAGCCAGCAAGATCAGTCACCGTCAATGATCTTGAGGCTCCGTTTGTAAAAGACATGCATTTATTAACAAGCAAACCAGTTCTCTACGCTTGTAATGTTTCTGATACAGATTTTGCTGCTGGTGGTAATGACTGGGTTCGCTCTGTTGAAAAACGTGCCGCTGAAGAGAACAATAAAACTCTCATGATCTGTTCTGCTATGGAAGCCGAAATTGCATTACTTCCACCTGAAGAGCGCGCCGACTTTTTATCATCAATGGGCGCAACTGAGCCTGGATTAAGTCGACTTATTCGCGAAGCTTACTCATTATTAGGATTAGCAACTTACTTTACTGCTGGCGAAAAAGAAGTTCGCGCATGGACTATTCGTCATGGTTTTAAAGCTCCACAAGCTGCTGGTGTGATTCACACCGATTTCGAAAAAGGTTTTATCCGTGCCGAAGCTTACCACTGCGAAGATTTATTTGCTTTAAAATCAGAGAATGCTGTTAAAGAAGCTGGTAAATATCGCTCTGAGGGCAAAGAGTACATCGTTAAAGATGGCGATATTTTATTTTTCAAATTTAATGTTTAGTAAAATGCAAAAAGCTGTCGGTTGACCCCACAGCTTTTTGAATAACATTAGCTTCCTTTATTTCGAAAGGAGGCCAACATGCAAAACAAAACGTATAAGCATGTTCGTCAGTATTTGATGCTGACTTTAGGACTTTTACGAATAATATTAATTAATCTTACTCTTAAATTGATCCCATTCTTCTTTCAGTGAAAGTTGACCTTCAACTTTCACCGGAACTGGTTGCAACAAATATTTATACTTTTCACTATCTAAAGATTTTGAATACAATTTATCATAAGTGGCTCTAAACGTTAAAACACGTTTCACATACGTACGTGTTTCAGCAAATGGAATATGCTCAATAAACTTATCATAATCAATTGACCCAATATTTTTAAGCCAGGCCTTAACCCTGTGAGGCCCACCGTTATAAGCCGCTGCCACGAGCGGTTTTTGATAGTCCATTTCAACAGATAATTTTTTTAAATATGTTGCTCCGTAATTAATTGAATTGTCCGGTGTAAACAACGACTCAGTTTGTATATCTGGTTGATCCATTAACATTGAAACTTTTTTAGCTGAGTATGGCATAAATTGCATTAAGCCAACAGCACCAACCGGAGAAATAGCATCAGCTTTAAACTGTGTTTCTGCTCTCATAATCGATAGAACTAAATACGGATCAACTTTACGCTGTTCTGCGTATTTAAAAACACTGTCTTTGTAGGCTTCTGGAAATAAAGCCCCCCACAACAAAGGTTCATTTTTAATTGATAAACTGACTTTATTCATAATCGCAAAGCGGTTCATGACCGATAAAGCTCTATAATAAAACTGATGCTCGAGATAAAACTGAGCTAAATACTCGGCTTTTTTCTTGCTGTTAATCTTTTTTTCAATTTCGTATAGATGCCATTTAGCTAAATCTGGTTCATTTTGCTGAATCAAAAACTTGGCCCAGCTACTGTGAATTTGTAAATCTTTTTGCGAGTCAATATCCACACCAACGGTATCTGCATTTTCAATTAAATTATTTTCAGAGTTAACAACTTGAATATCACCTTCGTCTGTCTCTAATGTCTCTTCATCAAACATGTTGTATGATTTTACGATTTGAGTATAAGTCAAATCGTCTGACGGAGCTGGAAATGGGCCTTTATTCATTTTAGCTAACAAAGCTAGGCTTTTAAAAACTTCAGTGGGCTTGTATTCTTGCTTGAATTTATCCATACGCAACCAAGCGAGTAAATTATAAAACGAAAAAGCTTTTTGTTCTAATACTGGATCTGCTAACCTACGAAATTCAGCGATAGCTTCACCTGCTTGGTCCAATTTCAATTTAGTGTCTGCCATCCAATAGGCAAGCCTAGCTTGATCATTAGCATAAGCCTTAGTGTCTTCAAAGGCTGTAAGTGCTTTAGCATACTGCGCATCTAAGTAGAGTGTCCAAGCTCTTAACCATGCGATTTGATCTAATTCTTTTGAAATTCTTTTTTTGCGACTATTTTTTAAATGAGTATTTTGTTTGTAAAGCTGATCAAAAATTTCAAATGCTAATTTATATTGTTTTGTCTGATAAAATAAAAAACCTTGCTGAAACTTCATTTCTTTGTACTGTTTTGCATCTTGTGGATTTTTTAAAATTGATTTAATAATCCGATCAGCTTCTTGTAGTTCTCCTGCTCGTTGTGCGATGTAAAAATAATTTTCAGCATAATCAGTATTTAAAAATTGAACTTCATGATTTTTCAAATTACGAAATGCTAATGCAGGGTCACCCGTGTTCGAATCATATAAAGCTTGTAAATAAACTTTTTTCCATTTTTCAACTTGAAAAACTGTGGCGTATTGTTCAATTTCTTCTTGAGCTTGTTTTTCTTTAGCAGCAAAAAGCAATCTACGCAGTCTTGATTGAAAGGCTTCGAAATCTATTGGACACGACTGTGTCGCTTGATTCATTTGTTGAAATCCTACAGTTGTTTCAACGTACCAACGTTTTTTCTCTGTGGTGCAAAGCTCTTTGTAATTATTATTTTTAAGTAACCATTTTAAATACAATGATTCAAGAGCTTCGCCCTCTGATGAACCGCGAATTTGACGAATCGCTAATCTGGATTCTTTAATTAAAAACTCACTCGCATTAGACTTTTCGACTAAATCCATTTTTAAAAGATCAAGTAATATGGCTATACGTAGTCTTTGATAACGTCTTTCTGTTTTTAGTTTTTTAAACAAATTCAGGTAAGCTGCCGTTTGATCTTGTTTGCTCCATTTTATTAAAAAATAACTTTTATAGGGGTCTAATGACGCATTCTCTGGATTCCACTGTTTAAGTAAATCGTGTGCTTTATTTAAAACCTGAGGATTTTTTTGATATTCAGCAAACGCATCCACAAGCACAGTGTTTGTTTTAAGAAAATCTTTGTAAAGTTTATCAAATGAAGTATTCCCTAAATCAAAATCATTTTTTTTATCTTTTGAATCAGTTCTCATATATGAGGTTCCCAATTCCTCACGAGAAGATTCTAAATTTTGAGCATCAGGTTTTTTACCAAAAGCTAAAGCCTTATTGTTCATCAACACGACAGCTATCCAGATACACACACTATATTTTTCGAATTTCATAACTACTCACACATCGTCAATTTCAGTTTAGTCTTTTGCTTGGTTTTAGAATTATGTTAACCTTTTTTTATGGCCAAAGCGAAGAATAAAACAATCTATGTCTGTCAAACATGTGGAGCTCAGCGCAGTCGCTGGGAAGGTAAATGCGCCGACTGTGGGTCGTGGAATTCTTATGTTGAAGAAACTTTTAGCGATGCCCCTAGTCGCTATGCTAAACCAGGCAAAGACAGAGGTTGGGTTTCAAACTCACAGCAACTTGCCACACACAAACTTGACCAAAGACTTGATGAATCAAAACTCGGTCGTCACATAACAGGTATCGAAGAATTAGATCGCGTGTTGGGCGGAGGCTTAGCCGAGTCTAGCTTTGTTTTACTAGGTGGCGCACCCGGTATCGGTAAAAGTACTTTACTCTTGCAACTGACTGGCGGTTTAGCAGCACAAGGTAAAAAAACACTTTATGTTTCTGCCGAGGAAAGTGTCGCTCAAACTGCAAACCGTGCTCACCGGCTCGGTATTAAAAGTGCCAACATTGAAATTGCCGCTGAAAGCAATATGAATGTCATACTTGAACTCGCTGAAAAAACACAACCCGATGTTTTGATCGTTGATTCTGTACAAACTGTTTATATTCCTGAGGTCACCGCAGCCCCTGGATCAGTCTCACAAGTTCGAGAATCTGCTGGCCAGCTTATGCATTTTGCTAAAAATTCAAAGTCAGCTGTTATTCTTATTGGTCACGTCACTAAAGATGGCAACATTGCCGGACCTAAAGTTTTAGAGCACATGGTCGATTGTGTTTTATCTTTTGAAGGTGATGGAACAAATCAGCACCGCTTACTTCGCACTCTTAAAAACCGCTTTGGATCAGCTTTTGAACTTGGTGTTTTTGCAATGTCAGCAAGCGGTCTTAAAGAAATTAAAAATCCTTCTGAAATGTTTTTACAAGAACGCAATGCTGATCGAATTGGTTCAGCTGTATTTGCCGCAATGGAAGGAACAAGACCCGTCTTATGCGAAATACAAGCGTTAACATTACAAACACAGGGTCAGTTTCCTAGACGAACAGCTATAGGTATCGATCTTAATCGATTGCACCTGATCACAGCTGTTTTAGATCGTCATTTAGGAATCAAACTTTCTTTTAGTGAGCTGTATTTAAGTGTTGTGGGCGGTCTCAAAATAGAAGAGCCCGCAGCCGATTTGTCTGTTGCTGCCGCGATTATTTCGACCGAATCAAATGAAACTTTACCTAGCGGAGCAATATTTTTGGGTGAAATCGGGTTAACTGGCGAAATTAGAGCTATCTCGTTTCCTGAAATTCGCATGAAAGAAGCGATTAAACTTGGCTTTACAGAATTTTATTTACCTTACTTTAATCAAAAATCATTCGATGATCCGAGCCTTTTAAAAAAACATAAAGTCCATTTTTTAAAATCAGTACACGATTTAGATAGAGTTTTACGAAAAGTTTTTTAGAATAAAGTCTGCACTTACCTCATCGGAGCCAACATGAGTTCAATCACTAAAGAAAGTTTTAAATCTGGAGATTTTATTTTTTTTGAAGGCGATCTTGAGGCCCACTTCTATATCATTGAATCTGGACAAGTTATTATTTTCACCAAAGATGAAAACGGACAAAAAGTTATTTTAGCAACTCTGAACCCTGGAGATACTTTTGGTGAATTTGCTTTGATTGACTCAGGAACAAGAACAGCTAGTGCTATGGCTGCGACAGATGTCAAAGTTATGAAAATATCTCAAGAGGGCTATGATATTATGCTTAATGAATTACCGTTATGGGCGTCTGCGATGCTCAAGTCTTTTTCAACCAGACTTAAAACTATGAACACTCAACTTAAAAATAAAAAATAATTATAACCTGTGTTTTTTATGTTTTTGCGATAACGCCGTATAGGCAGCTTCGAAAAACTCAAATGTGCTTGGATCTGATTTTTTAATAAGCTCTTGATATGTCACAGTGATCTGGTGCATAGATGCCCCTTGCGGTAAACCTAAGACTTGGTGTGCTTCCCAATCATGACCATTATACATAAATAAAACCCCAAGAGCGCGTTCTTCACCTGGCCTTTGGGTCGTCTCAGCTGGTGCAGCAGCGATCGACGGGTCTCTTTTAGTCAAAGATCGATCTGTGTCAGATACAACAACAGCCGTCTTCTGCGATGGCAGAGGGTTTTGTTTTTCTGGCTCTAAAACCAACGGACCACCATTTGATTTTGCTTTCATGTTAAGCTTTGTGGGCTTTGCAGTCTTACGCCCCACAAAAAAGAAGCCAATTATTACGGCTCCTAGCACTAAATTAACATAAACCATCATTTCGCTATTGATCACCCACTTATTATTAAGTTAACTCTGTGTCTTGTAAAGAGTCTTGTGAGAGGAGCTTAAAATTATGGCCAGCAACCCATTTGATCAACAAACGCCAATTCCTGGAGTTAAAAAAATTATCGCAGTCGCATCAGGCAAAGGCGGCGTCGGAAAATCGACTGTGGCAACAAACCTAGCCCTAGCACTTCGTAAATATGGCCAAGTCGGATTACTTGATGCTGATATTTATGGTCCCTCTATTCCACGCATGATGGGAGCTTTACACCAAAAGCCCGCTGTCGAGAATGGAAACATGATTCAACCAGTTGAGCGTTACGGAGTAAAACTGATGAGTATTGGTTTTCTTGTTGAAGAATCAGCGGCAATCGTTTGGCGCGGACCTATGCTTTTTAAAGCCATGGATCAATTCTTTCGCGATATTAACTGGGGCAACCTAGATTATCTTGTTATTGATTTACCACCAGGCACAGGTGATGTTCAATTATCAGTTGTACAAAAAGTTCCTGTGAATGCTGCTGTCATCGTAACAACTCCGCAAAATATTTCTTTGATTGATGCTAAAAAAGCCATCGATATGTTTGAAAGAACACAAGTTAAAATTGCCGGCGTAATTGAAAACATGTCTTACATGATAAACCCGGCTAACAACGAAAAAATGCAACTTTTTCCTAAAGGTGAATTAGATTCATATTTAAAAACTAAGAATATCACAAAGCTGGTTGAAGTCCCGTTTAATTCAAATGTGTCTCTTGGTTCAGAAGCAGGAATTCCAATTGTTGAAAGCTATGCTGACTCTGTTGAATCAAAAGCTTTTGCTGAATTAGCTTCGAAAATGAAAGAGCTTATTTAGATATCAATGTTGGCAAACCCAGTATTTTTTCAATTTTAGCCTCAACCTCTCCTGGAGGAGGGGGCTTAATAACAAAATCGCTAATCATGAGCTTTTGCATTGTTTCGGGCCCAGGTGTCTCTGTTGATAACACCATAATTTTAACATTTTTATTGCGATCCATCGATCTGATATGATGGCACATCGAGTACCCGTCCATCTCTGGCATATTAACATCTGTAATGACCAAATCAAAATCATGGGCGACTAAGTAACCTAAAGCAATTTGACCATTTTCAGCTTCAAAATATTCAAAAGCATAACCCTCGAGATTTTTTTTCAAAATCTTGCGCATTGTTTTTGAATCATCAACGAGTAAAACTCTCAAATGCTTGCTCCTTTTGACAGAATAACTTTAAATCATAAATTTTTTAAGTTTTTCACTGAGTACGCTTTTTTCGACAGGCTTAATAATGTAATCTTTAGCTCCGTAATCGATAGCTTTCACGATTGTCATCTTATCTGACTCTGCGCTCAAAACAATGATTGGCAGATGGTTATATTTACCAAGTGCTTTCATTGTTTGTAGCAGTTGTAGTCCATCCATTTCTGGCATTTTAATATCAGCTATAATCAGCTTAATATCTGATCCTGAAGTCGTAATTTGCTCTAATGCCATCTTACCATTTTCGGCTTCGATGATGTTCGTGTATCCAAGCTCTTTTAAAAGTTTGATCACGACAAAACGAATTCCTTTGGTATCATCAACAACTAAAATTTTAGAATCTAGCGACGCCATATCATCCTTATTAAAATTTATATATTTCTAAGCTAAAATTATTATCGTTAACTAAACCAAATGATCCAATTAAATTATTTGGACTCAGACCTTTAATATTTAATGGAATCTCAATCAAACTTGGTATTTCGCCATTAAATTTAATTGATTTTATGTTTGCAAAATGTCCAATCAAGTCACCTGTGATCATGTTTAGAATTTCACAAGACCACTCACCGCAGACATCTAACGTGATTTCATCAACAGCGTAGTAGTCTTTAATGAAGGGATAAACATTTGCAGGATCCATTGCAATAAAAATTATGTAACGCGAAAGTCCGTTCTCTATCTGACATTTAGCAATTTTGACAGCAGCTGATTTTGCCATTGCGCCACTTAAAACATAACTCGAATTTGCATGCGTGAACTTTATGCTTGCATGAGACAAAAGCCCCAAAGTCTTTTGTCCTGATTCCTCAAGCTGATTCAATATATTTTGTGTTGAAAGTTCACTCAATGCTAAATTCATTACAGTAAACTTTATCGGCAAATTCGCTGATTCAGTTAAACTAAAAAACAAAAGTTATTTAATTGATTGAAAGCAATAAGATCATGCCTAGTGACCAAATTGAGACGTTTTTTAAAAAATTTGGATTGTCTAGATTTAAAACGCAATCTTATATCGAAGACTTAGACATAGAGCCTATGAGTTCTAAAAATGATGAAGTCATGGGACTATGGACAACAAGTGCTATGTTATCAAATCAAGAGTTTTCAACTGTTATTAAAGGGCACTACACGCCTTTACTATTAGGCTCAGAACTAGCCAAATCGCTTGGCGACGTACCTACAAGTGAAGAAGAACTACTTGAGTCTGTTCATGATTTTTCTCGAGAATTTATATCTATTATGGCTGGTGGATTGAAATCAACTTTCAAGTTTTTCCAAATCGACACCGGCGTCAGTTTACCAATTACAACCTCGGGACTTGATCAGTTTTTTGATGTTTTTACACTTCAAAGTCCACATAAAAAATTTACTTTCAAAATCAATCATCAAAATCAAATACTTTACATAGTTGATATTAGAGTAAAAGCTGGAAATGAATCAAACTTACAAAAAATTTTAGACTTGGATTATGAGCAATTCAAATTTTGAGCTACAAGCCACACATCATATTATTTCAACATTGATAGCGTCACGAGAGGCTCTAGACTCTGTATTTGTTTACACTTTTGACGGAATTATCATATCAGATGAAAACTTCAATATTGTCTTTTCTAATAATAATTCTGCTAAAATTTTTAATCTATCGACTGAACAAGTTTTCAGACAAAACCTAAAAGTACTTTTTAATGAACAATTTTCTGCAATTGAAAAGAATGTCAGTGATCATTTATCTACTGATTTAAAAAAATTTCCTGAAGTACAAATTACGTTATTCACGCAAAACCAATACCGAGAGTACCTTGTATCGACTCTCAGGATTCAAAATAGATATAAACACTCGATTTATGTTTTTTTACTGCGTGACATAACAGAGCTTATTAAAAATAAGAAAAGAACTCATGATGTTTTACTATCGCTTGATACTGGTATTATGTATATCGATACTGATGGTAAAATCGAAAACTATAACCCTAACCTTATCGCAAACTTGCTGCCTGATATTCAATTTAATAAATTTCATGATCTCGTGGGTTTTATCAACAGCAACTTAGTCGATCATACTGAAATTGCCGCTTGGGAAAACATAGCTGACTTTCAAAATACTAATCCAGATGAACTTAAAAGTTTGATTAGTTTTTTAAAAACGAACCTCGAGGTCAAGATTCGCGATCATAAGGTCAATATCAAATTAACTTTGAAACCCGTTATAGAAAAAAACGCAGTGCAAGGCATGATCGTTTATTTAGACTCGCCTCAAAAAAAGAAAAACAAAGACAGTTCGAATTTAGATCAAAACGATCTTAAAGTTAATCGATTTATTGAGCTTTCAAGCACCGAAAAAGATGTACTAGAAGTTATATTTGAAGATCTGAGACATCATTTTGCTAAAATTCGTGAATACTATTTCTCCAAAAAATGGGCACAGCTCAAAGAAATTCTGCATGCTATTAAAGGTTTAAGCCGAACTATTGGTTTAACAGCATTACCGCAAATTGCTCACCAATTTGAACTAGCCGTAGTGATGCGTGATTTAGGTCTAAGTGAAGATATTGATATTAGTCCACATTATGATCGTTTGTTAACAGAGTGGCGTGAAGTTGGCTTTTTATCGCAGAAAATAATCTCACCAGAGTCCGAAGAAACAACAAAATCCAAAGCAACTTTGACAACTGATGCTTTATCGGCCGTTTATAGTTATCTGCAACACTCAACTGATAGCTCTAAAGAGAAAATTGAAATACTCGAAAGAATTTATGATCTGCTTTTATCTGATTTTTCGGACATTGAGCAGTGGGTTAAAATTTTACTGAGCCAGTTTGATTCTCAGCAAAAAATCCAGGTTAATTTTTTATTTGATTTTTCAATCTATTTTTCTGAGCAAGTTAAAAAAGATATTTGTAATATTCTACAATTTCTTATTACAAACTCTATTTCTCATTTTGGTAAAACAACTGATGTACAAATACGTCTTTCGGGATTTTCAGCTGAAAAAGATAATAGTCTTGTTATTATTTGTGAAGATAATGGAAATGGCGTAGATCGCGAAACCTTGATTGAGAAACTCAACTCTTTCGGAGATAAAGTGGCCTATAACATAGATACAATAGAATTACTTAAAATGACATCCAATAGAAATATTAGCTCTAAAGCAACTGCAGATCAGATCTCAGGTCATGGGATTGGAATGTCTGCAATTTTCAGTCTTATTTACTCGTATAATGGCCGTATCGATTACGCTGAGAGTGACCTTGGCGGAGCAGCTTTTAAAATAACTCTACCGAACGCAGTCACTCACCAACCCGAAAAAAACTAAGATACAAAGCCCTCTTTAATTTTAAGTAAAAATGTTAACGGAAATATTGTAGTTTCTTTTTCTTGTGACTTATAAACTTCATTACGAACATTTTTAACGTTTTTTCTTTCTTTACCCATTTTCACGATTGTGTCACGGTCCACAAGTTCACAGATCTGAATAAGCATAGCTTCTTCGGGAATTTTTTGAATTTTAAGTTTGTGCGGAAAGCCTTTACCGTCATTACGTTCATGAGTTGCTAAAATAATACTTTTCATTAAATCCGATATTTGCAACTTGCGCGATAATGCTTGATTTAAACTAATGATAGGATGCTTTTCATAATCTGCGATTTCTTCTGCATTTAAGCCTGCAAAGTTATCCTGACGCATTTTCTTAGAGGCTTTGGGGTTCATATCAAGTAAACCTATGTCAGCAATCATGGCGCAAATCATAACATCAACAGATTCACCAATACTCGATTGCAAACTTAACAATCCCGCATAAGCCGCGATCGCAGGAGCTCGGTCAACACTACCAAAACCACCTGTCGATGCATTGTTAATAACATCCCATGGATCGCCAATAGATGACAAGCCAACTAACAAGTTACTCGCTAATTCACGACAACGCTCGTATATTTTTTTACCTGTATCAAACGAAGCGTACTCAGCTTGGTCTGTTAATAAAAAAACTAAATCATTGAACGAATTGACTAACTTTAAGTACTCCATACGACAGCGTCGTGTTAAACCAGCAGCTGATTTGTCTTCGATTGTCGCTGCGTAAGCTGCAAACTTATCAACGTCACTTTTTTTAATATAGACTTCACCGACTTCAGCTATTTTACTCACTTTACTTTCAGAAATTTCTTGCCCCTCGACAAGCACTGGTAAATATTTACGATTAAGCGGTAACATGTGATAAATTAAACATGGTGCCGTCTTACCTTTAACTATATCCGTTGGCTTTACAGGAACATACGATGTTAAAATAGTTTGAGTTGCAATGTATTCAAATTTCGAAGTATGAAAATACTCATTTTCTAAAACAACTAAATTCGCACCTGATTTTTTCAAAAACGATATCTGCGAAGGATTCATTTTGCCATTGGCAACGGCCATGATACTAGCTGCAGGACACATTTGTTTTAAAACTTGAACATCACCAACAATCATATCTTGAGACAATTTTGTACCATCATATAATACAAAAGTCGTCTGACTGAATTCACTTTCGTTTTCTAAAAGAATATCTATCTTATCAACAATCCTGAACACAAAAGCTAGTTCTTCACACACAACACTTGCCCGCGCGATAAAAGCTTTATCCGCAGACATGATTAACATATCTAATCTATTTTCGTTTTTCATAACTCAATTATATAAACTGAATAGATCAGCTCACAATATATTTAATAAATCTTATTTACTGTGTTCTTATTGCTAGACGTTTGTCTTTGCCATATTCAGCTCATAATGACTAAAGACCGGTCCTGAAATTTAAAATCTAGAGTTACTTATAAACAAAAACAATTCAAAATTATTTATATGAAAAATTATTATTTATTAATGAGTATAGCCGTCATGCAACTTTCTTGCTCTCACATAGTCTCATCTGAACATAGGCAAGCAAAAACCACTGCGCCAGCGCAACCTGCAACAGAGCTTGTGATTTCAACGCCACTCACCCACGTCAGCTCACAAACAGAAACACCTAAAATCGATACTCTGCAAATTAAAATTGTGAGTGCGCCAGCAACAGTACAACAAAAAGATCAGCACCAACATGATCATGATGACTCCGTTGCACCTGAAGTAGGTCTACGCTATTTACGCAATGGAAATATTAGATTTGTTAAAGGTTATCTCAGAAACGATGGGGCGAGCACAAAAGATATCAAAAGATTAGTTGCCGGACAGCATCCTCACACCATAGTTGTTTCTTGCTCAGATTCAAGAGTTCCGCCTGAAATTATTTTTGATGAAAAATTAGGGGAAATTTTTGTTATCAGAACTGCTGGTGAAACTCTTGATCCAACTTCTTTAGGCAGTATCGAATACGCTCTAGAGCATCTTGGAACTAAAAATATTGTTGTTCTTGGACATACGAACTGCGGAGCTGTTAAAGCAGCTTATAGTACGCTGAATGGACAAGATGCTGGTTCTGATAATTTGAATAAACTTGTTCAAGATATCCACCCTAGGATCCAACAATTTAAAGACAAAACACCATCTCATGATTATTACGATGAAGGTCTAGCCAACGCATCAGGTGTTGCCGCCGACCTTGTTAAACGTTCACATATCATCGCTGAAAAAGTAGAAAAAAGCGGAGTAAAAATCACACCAGCTATTTACGATCTGGATTCAGGAAAAGTAACGTTTAAATCACCGTAATTATTATAAAATAAAAAAACCCTTGAATTTTGAGAGGGGCTCATCCTTCAAGGGCAAAATAAAATCAGTCTTTTATTTTTTGTTGGTTAACCAACATTAATAATCACAACACAACGTCAATGATTTCATGATTCAGACCAAATCCGAATACCCACGAGCACATCATATATAAGAGATAGCGGCTTAAAAGCTTGTCTACTCTTGCGACAGTGACAGGAATTATTTCAATCTCAAGCCGCACTGACATTTTTTGGCACTAGACTTGCCTATATTCCTTTTCGTCATGAAAAGGGGGACATTATGATCCAAAAAACTATAACTTTGTCGATTTTAGCGGCAGTATTGAGCCTGAGTTTAAAAACTGTGGCCCAATCGACACCACAAGAGACGACATCTCAATCCGTCACGCATACAGTTCAAAACCAAAACTCTATTTCAGTTAGACTTTCTAAAAATCTTTTTAGAACTGAAACTGAGCAAGTACCATACACTGTTCAAGTGCCTTACCAAGAAACTGAGACCTATACAGAACAAGTACCTTATACAGTTTCAGTCCCCTACCAAGACACCGAAACTTATTACGAACAAGTCCCTTACACTGAACGAGTTCCATATACTGAATACGTCACTGATTACCGCGATGAATATCAATGCCGTGATGTCACGCGATATAGACGTGAACAACAATGTCGTAACGTCACTGATTACAGACGCGAATGTCGCAACGAACAAAAATGTTACTTAGTACCTGGAGAACCAGGTCAATGTCGTGATGTGCAAGAATGTGGTACAAATGTACATGGCGAACCAATTTGTAAAACTAAACGAGTTTGTGATCCAGGCAGTGGTCCACAACAACGTTGCGAGAATCAACAAGTTTGTAATAATGTTCCATACACTCGCCAAGAATGTTCAATGCAAGATGTTCCATACACTGATCGCGAATGCTCAAACGTAAGAGTTCCATACCAGAGAGAAGTCACTAAGTACCGTGACGAAACTCGTTACAGACAAGAGCCACACACACGCACTGTGACTAAATACCGCAATGAGACTCGTTACCGCGAAGAAACAAAAACACGCACAGTCACTAAATACCGAACAGAAGAAAGATGTTGCAAAACTGAATCTAGACAAGTTTTTGATCGTCAGTTGCAATTTCAAGTTAATGTCAGTTTCCCACAAGAAGCCACTCTTAATGCTAACGAGTCTGAATCATTAACTCTAGCTTTAACGGCAACTAGCCCTGGTGCTGTTTCAATTACACAAAATAGTTCAGCATTATACGGTTATAAAATCATTTCACAAAATTCTTCGGGCGAAGCCATCAATGTTCAATTGGGTTTAACACCATTGTTCAACGATCAAAATGCAGGTGTAAGCTCTATTCAAAATTTAGCTATAATCTTTTCTCAGCAAACTGGACGATTTTCAGTTCAATTCGCTGATAAGATTACACACCCAAAAGTGCAAACACAAACGAGTATTGAAATTCGTGATCTTGTAACAAATACTTTAATTGAAGAAGTCACGCCACTTGCTTTAGGCAATGGACAATTTTCTGCTGTTGTTCAATCTCAACTGAATATCAACACAAAAATTAAAGCTATTTTAAAAGTTCAACGTGCTGGCAGTGTTTTAACAAATGGGCAAATGGCTTTTACTAAAGAAACTCTTTATGACAAACGCACAATAACGAGTGAAGACATCGCTATTTTATCAGATTCTACTAAAGTTACTCTAACTGCACCAGTAACGGCTGGCCTGAGTAGTTTTTTAAAGTTAGTTGATACAACTGAACAAATCGACAAAATACAAACAACATATGTTTTAAGTTTATTCGCTGTTAAAAATGGATCTTTGAAAGCCATCATCACGCCACAAACAATTAGTCGTGATCAGGCTAATGCTGCCAATGGCGAAGTAACAATTGCAAGATTACTTGGTAAAACAGCTGGAAATATTTTAATCCCTGGACAAAGAATACGTGCACAAATTGCTGTTTCACGTAAAGTTCAAGACAGTCAAGTCGGACAACCAACACCATTTACTGTTGTTGCTGATATTGTTATTCAGTAAGACTTAAACATCTTATAATAAGCAAAAGGCACTCGTTCTACCGAGTGCCTTTTTATTTACTCTAAAGTGTAACTCTTTTGACTGCTTGATCCCAATGAGCTTTTCGAGTTTTTAATTTTGTTTTTGATAATTGTGGTTTAAACGATCGATCAATTTTCCAAATTTTTTTAATGTCGTCTGTTGATTTCCAGACACCAGCCCCGATTCCCGCTAAATAGGCTGCTCCCATTGATGTTGTTTCGATTTGCTGAGGGCGATCAACTTGCGTTTGTAAATAATCCGACTGCAATTGCATGAGCAAATTATTTGCCGATGCCCCACCATCGACACGTAATTTTTTAAGTTTAACACCTAAATCTTTTTGCATAGCTATTAAAATATCTGCATTTTGTAAAGCCATGGCCTCTAATGTTGCCCGAGCAATGTGTGAAATTTCTGTGCCACGTGTAAGTCCTGAAATCATTCCCCGAGCATCAGCGTTCCAGTGTGGCGCACCTAAACCCGTTAATGCTGGCACAAATTCAACACCAGCAGAATCTTCAACTTGTAAAGCAAGTTTTTCAACTTCAGAACTCGATGCAATTATTTTCAAACCATCACGTAACCATTGAACTGCGGCCCCACAAACGAAAGCTCCGCCCTCGAGAGCATACTGAACGGGTTGATCTTTAATTTTCCATGCAACTGTCGTTAAAAGTTTAGCTTTAGAAATAAGTTTTTTATTGCCAGTATTCATTAAAATAAAACTGCCAGTTCCGAATGTACATTTACTCTCACCAGCTGCAAAACAAGATTGACCAAATAAAGCAGCCTGCTGATCGCCAGCAACACCTGAAATAGGCGTTCCATCAGCGATAAAACCAAGACCCTGAGTTTGACCAAACGCACCTGCAGATGGATGTATTTCGGGTAATGCCGTTAATGGAACTTTAAATAATTTAAGTAATTCAGCATCCCACTTGAGAGTTTTAAGATTCATCAACATTGTTCTTGATGCATTACTCACATCAGTTGCAAATATTTGTCCTTGAGATAATTTCCACATTAAAAAAGTATCAATATTACCAAAAGCTAAGTCTTTTTCTTTTAATGCTTTTTTAACGGCAGGAACATTTTCAATCATCCAACGCATTTTGCTAGCTGAAAAATAAGGATCAAGCACCAAGCCTGTTTTAGCTTTTATTTTATTCTGCCATCGACTTCGTAGTGTGTCGCACATTTTAGAAGTTCGACGGCATTGCCAGACAATAGCATTGTGCAAAATTTCAGAATTTGATTTACGCCAAGCAATAACCGTTTCGCGCTGATTTGTAATACCAATGGCTTGAATATCTTGCAGCGTTGCATGTGCAGATTTTAACACTGCTCGCGCAGACTGCTCAACAGATTCCCAAATTTGTCTTGGATCATGTTCGACCCATCCTGGTTTCGGGTATATTTGCGGAAAATCTTGATCTGCGTGAGCAACTAGCCCGCCGCCTTGATCTACAAGAATCACTGTTGAACCTGTTGTACCTTGATCGATAGCCATGATATATTTTTTCATAGATTAATCATGATCAATTTTTTAAAAAAACCCAACGAAAAAGTTTTTAATATTGGCTCGCTCGGAGCTGACGAATTACTTTACAAAGTTTTTCCAAGACTATTTATGGAAATTCTTAAAAAATATTTTAGACTTGAAATCGAAGGCATTGAAAATATCCCCCTGAACGGCCCAGTCATTATAGCACCGAACCATTCTGGATTTACTGCTATGGACGCAATGGTTTTGGCTTACATCTTACAAGAACGCACTAAAAGAATTCCGCGTGTGTTGACTCATCATTTATGGTTTTTAACAGAAACAACTGCGCTACCCGCACATAAGCTTGGTTTTTTCGAAGCAACTTATGAAAATGGATTACAGTTTTTAAAGAAAAATCAAATGATTGTTTTATTTCCCGAAGGCGAGCACGGTAATTTCAAGCCAACGACTAAAAGATATCAATTACAAGAATTCAAAAGAGGCTTTGTTAGACTGTCGATAGAATCTCAGGCTCAAATTATACCAACAATTGTACTTGGTGCCGAAGAAACGCATATCAATTTACGTAAATTAAAATTTACTAAATTTTTGCATGGCTTAGTTTTACCTTTACCTTTAAATGTCATCCCGTTACCAGCTAAGTGGAAAATTATTTTTAAAAAACCAGTATCTCTGCCCTATGAACCTGAAAAAATAAAAGATTCTGAGCTTATGCGTGATCTGGCTTTTGATATTCAAGAAAAAATGCAAAAAAGAATTAATGATGAAATTAAATCTGGTGGATTTGGTTTTTTTAGATAGTTAAAAAATTATCATTTGCATTTTGGTGATTGAAAACTATCTTGCTTCGAACAATCAGCTAAATCATTACCGATAATTCCTAGCATTTTATTCCAACTTTTAACGATCATGCCCTGACCGGACTCGTCCGCGGATCTTTTAACGAGAGCTTGAGTTAAAACTGCAGCCATTGAAACAACGACAACCATCAGCAATAAATACTCGAGAACAACTTGCCCCTTGTTTTGCAACAAAGAGAGCTTTTTATTTTCTGGATTAAATTCGCATTTAAGATAAGACGACTTGTTTTTCTTCATTTCTTAAGAATAATTCTAACTCAGATAGTAGACTTTTGTAACTAGCAAAAAAATCATCATCTAATTTAGGATTAGAAAAGCCTAGAATAAAACCATCATCCCATTGACTCGATTTAAGACTGTTTGTTGAATTTGAGGATTGATCAAATGCAATTTCAACATCTTGCTGAGTTGGGTAAATAAGAACAAAAGCATGCTTTTTAGTATCATCAGACCATTTCTTATATCTTGTCCAAAGCTCTAAATCTTGCGACTGAAGCAAGTGGTATATTTTAAGTGCCACTGATTCATAGCTTTGAGAGAAATAAATTCGAAACGGACCATCGAACAAAGCTGTATTAAAAACTGGACTATAATATTGCGTCGTTAAAAAAGATGAATAACTTGCTGCCATAAACATGAGCCTAGAAAGCCTTGACGCATTAAACAACTAAAATTTAAGAATCTTAAATTTATAACGCAGTGTATGCATTTTATGATTTAAACCATTTATAAAAATCTATTTCCTCGAATGAACAAGTCATGCTTTGGCATATGTCCTGCTGAATAAAAGAAATCACTCATGTCTGCATAGGTGCTAATAAAATTAGCTCTCTTAGTTGGCTCAATCGAGCCCTCTAAGCTATCAATTCCCAAGGCTGTCGCCGCATGCAGAGTGTAGGCTTTAAAGACTTCAGGCAAAGTCATTTTCATCTCAAGCCTCGCCAGTAAACCCACTAAAGCTAAATCTTGGGTTGGACAACTACCGGGATTATAATCTGTGGCTAAAGCAACTCGAGCACCAGCATCAATCAATGCTCTCGCATTAGGATAGGGACATTTCATATATAAATCAGCCGCTGGTAACAAAACTGGTATCGTTCGAGAACGTCCAAATGATTGAATCGTCTCATCTGATAAATGAATCACATGATCAGCAGACATTGATTTTAATTGCAGAGCTAGTTCTGCCCCTCCGGATAAACTCAACTGATTAGCATGAATGGTGGTTGTAAAACCTAACTGCACAGCTTGTTTTAAATATTGTTCGGCATTTTTCGATTCAAAAAAGTTTTTCTCAATGAAAATATCCACACGTTGAGCTAATTTCTTTTTTTTCACTACAGGCAAAACTTGACTCGCTAAATAATCAAGATACTCAGAGTAACTCTCAAACTCTGGCGGCTTAGCATGAGCTCCTAAAAAAGTGGGAATAATTTCAGGCGCTATTTCAGGTGTATACAAAGATTTAATTTTATTAATGACCTGCAGTGATTTGATTTCATTTTTTAAATCTAAAGCGTACCCAGATTTAATTTCGATAGTCGATACACCTTGCTGCATAAAGCGATCGATCTTTTTTTTGGTTTCACTCAATAATTGAGACGCAGAAGTCTGCCTCGTGTTTTTCATGGTTGATAAAATTCCACCACCACGTTTGGCAATTTCAAGATAACTCATACCATTATTACGCAATTCAAACTCTTCAGCTCGAGAGCCTGCAAACAACGTGTGCGTATGACACTCAATAAAGGCCGGTAAAACATTTTGTTTTTTTAAATCAATTTCTTGCGTTGTCTTTTTTAAATTTTGCTCTTTAATAATTGCTTGGATTTGCTTTTTAGAGCCTATAGCTAAGAACTGACCATCTCGAACTAAAAACGCTTTACTCTCAAAACCCGTAAAGTCAGGGTTGACGATTTGACAGTTATAAAAAAATTGAGTCGCTTTGGCTTTGTTTATTTTTCTGCGCATTCGAAATTGTCATATATTTTAACTAATTTATCAACTAGCGCTTTAGGAGATTTTTCAAAAGTAATCGCGCGCAACGCATCTGGATTTAAGTCATCTACAACAGCTTTACCTGACTTAACGCCAACAAGTTTATACACCATTTTCTGCACCTCTGATGGCTCGCTCTCAGTCATGTAATGACTGACGACACCTAAACAATGTTGCTTAAGCTTTGCCGACACGTTTTCTTCTTTTAAAACTGGTTCAATCATTTGACACAAAGTTTGACTCCCCAAAACATGAGTCGAAGCAATTAAATATTTATCAAGAATTTGGCGCATATTAACACAAAGATTTTTGTGCAACACAGACCCTTTAGGGATAGACCGCAAATTAATGTGTGGCAACTCGTATGTATAATTCATAGATTTTCGTAAAAAAGCTTGGTACTTTTCTGCGCCTTGAGGTAATTTTCCGCCAAACTCTTTTAATGCAAATTGATATTCAACAGTTGCTAAAATTGCTCTCGCTTTAATTAACGCATCATATGAATAATCAAAATGCTGCTGATCATTTAAAAGCAACTCATACACAGGGCCTTGATTACGATACTTTTGATACACAGCTTTTATGCGACCAGCAGCCGAGGCCATCCAACCGCATTTTTGCGTTTCTGTGCGTCCATCACATTCTGATTTAACTGCATCAGGTCCTGCAAAAAAATATTTATACATGTCTTTGGCTCTTTTTTCGACTTCACTCGACTCAAATGAAGCATAAGACAGAAGCGACTTTAAACTTGCAAAATTAGTTTCGACATTAGATTTATTTTTTTCTTTAATTTCGACTTTTTTCTCTTTAATTTTCGAAGGATCACCATTCATCTCTGCTAAATCCTGGTCGTATGATGTCACTAACTTTTGACCTTCAGCAATCAAACTTGAATTCAATTTCAAAATGTCTTGACCCAAACTTACACAACTCGAGATGTCAGTTGTTGCTGTTGCAACAAATTGCGTTTTGTAAGCATTAATTTGATTGATCAAAGAAAAAACATCTTCACCATAACCATAATCGCTAGCAAACTGGTTTAGCATTTCAAAAAGTCTTTTATTGGAATTAGAGTCAACGATTTGCTTGACCACTTCACATTGAGAAATTTTTGGATTTTGCAATTCGTCTTGAGCTATTTCAATATCGCTTTGTGCTTTTTGAATATGATTGAGTTCTGCTGGTAAGAGCGTTTTGAGTTTTGTATAGCTTTCGTAAACGGGATCAGCAAAACTCATTTGCGTATCAATATTGTGTTGTTTTTTAAACGTCACAAGATTCTGATTTAAATTGTCAATTCGAGATTGATACTCAGAAAAAATAGTCTGAATTTTGCCAAGTCTTGATAGACGCATATATTCTAATCTTTTGTATAACTTCATGTACTGACAAACATTTTTCAATGTGTTTACACGATTGTCTTTATCAGACATATCAAAAACGACTGAGTCCTTTGCAATCTGTTCAATAAGACTTAAGCCATTCGATAAATTATCCATTCCAGCCAGAACCTTAATCGCGGGCCCTAGCGCTGTAGCAAGTGATGGATTTTTAGTTACAATATCCATCACTATAGGCGACAAACTCTGATAAGTTTCATTAATAGAATAAATCACATTACGAAATTGCTGATTCGAACGATAACACACTTCTGTTTGAACTTTAGCTGCAGTTGCTAAAGTTTGCTGAAGTTGATAAGCGGCGTCGATCATAAATTTAGCTTTATTTGCCATTTTGTATGTCTGTCCACTTTCAACTAGTTTTTTAGTTTCAAAAACAGTGTTACGCAAAGCTGAACTTTTTTGCGTTAAAGAATCATTCAATTTTTTATTATCACACTGAGGAAACACAGTATTTAACTGATCTTGCATGTTATCTAAAGTATCTAGCATTTCTGAATATGGAGAATTTGAAAACAATGGACACTCATATTCTTTTGGCATCTCAAATAAAACCATTTTTTGTGATAAACTAGTCTTTGCATTTACATTTGAGTCAAAATCAACAGCTTGTTGAGCGTCTAAATTTTTAATTTCTTTTTGGACCGCAGGAGAGTTAACAGTATTCTGAGCAAAGACCATTGCAGGACTTAAAATAAGGCTTGTGCAAAACAAAATATTTGATAAAAAATGGTGTTTTTTCAGCCTCAGCACGAGTAGCCTCCATAAACGATCGTCATTCGGCAAATGAAAGTGCAATATTTAAACCTTTTAATAAGACGTATTAAAGTTCTTAAAAAGAAACATCGTCTAACTTTTTAACAGCTGACAAACTTTGTTATGACAACAGAACAAACAAAAAAAGCTCGCTGTTTGCACAAGGAGCTTTTTTAAAAAAATTAAACCTAGTTTCGAATTTAACTACGATAGTTTTTCTTGAATTTTAGGATACAAAACAAAAGATAAACCAAAAATAACATGAGCAACCCAATCCCAGAACATTGGAACTTCTCTATTCCAAATATCAACTCCATGAAGCAAGTTCATTAAAAACGGAATTAACACATATGGACCAGCCATCGACACGATAGAGATCACACTTCCGTAAGTTAATGCTTTTGATGTTGTTAGTTTCTCTGCTTTTGGTGTTAAAACATAAAAAACAACTCCCCACATTAATGATGGTCCTAACTGATGTAAAATCAAACCAGCTAATACAGCTAATAAGTTTGTCCCAACCAAAGCTGCTTCACCAAAAACAAGAGATCCAATGACTTGCACAGGGTACAAAGGTCCTTTACCGAGCAACGTAAACACGGCCATAACCGCTACAGCCATGATCAAACCCGCAATCTGACCCGTCACGATCGAAGTCGTTAAATGCGAAGCTTGTGACGTTTGTGTTCTAATTTGTGACTTAATAACATTTTCCATAGAGTTCTCCTTTTCAATTTCTCAATGTTGAGATAAGATTAAATTCAATAATAAAAACAGTAAATACTGTTTAAATTGTTTAAAAGGAAAACCTATGCAATTGAATCAAAATCAGACAAAAATACTTGAACATTTACAAGATCACTCTCATGGAGCAACAGCAGATGACTTTATTGATATTCTAAAAATCACAAAAACTGCGATTAAAGAACATCTTAATAAATTACTTCATCAAGGCTTAATAACTTTTGAAGACAACAAAGGACTTGTGGGTCGTCCTAAAAGATTTTACAAACTCACAGACCAAGGAGTACATGTTTTTCCCAAACAATACTCTTGGTTGTCTACTGTCATACTTGAGCATTTATCAATTGAAATGGGACCAGAAGGTGTTCGTAATTTCATGAAAAATTTGGCTGATGCTATTGCTAAAGATAAAAAACACGAGTTTGATAAAATAAGTTCAACAACTGAAGCATTAAAAAAAATTACAGTTTTACTCAGTGAACTTGGTTATAGAGCAACACTCAAACAAAGTGACTTACGCAAAGGAGCCATCATCGAAGCCACTAATTGCGTATATCATAATGTTGCCAAACAACATCCCGAGCTTTGCAGCTTCGATATTAGACTCATAGAAAACTTATCGAACTTAGATGTAAAGCTTGAGTCCTGCATCGCTCGTGGTGGAGAATCTTGTCGTTTTTGTTTACGTAAAAAATAATTATTTTTCTTCTTCAGTTTCAGCTTTTTTAACATCAGGGCCTGAGACTTTTTCGTCATCAGGTTTTGCTGGCTCTGCTTTTTCGATCACTTTTCGTTTCATCATCATGGGTTTAGCTGGTATTGCCATCATTGGCTTAACTGCAGCCACAGGAGCTTTATCCATCTCGAGAACCATTTTAGCTATACGATTAATCGACGAAGTAAAGTCAGTCACAACAAGTTGATTTTTTTCTGGATAAACTTGCAACTCACCGTAAGACGAGTTGAGTAAGCGACCAATATTTTGCTGAAGTTCACGAGCAGAAACACTTTTTAATGTCACAACCCAAGTCGCCATACGCTGTGGTCGCAAACTTGGAACTTCGTTGATATACACGTCAATACCGTCTCTTTGAACAGAACGAGCGTTGCGAATAATTGAATAGTCCTCTTTTTTCAAAATAGCGAATCCATTAATTGCTAAAGCTTCAGATAATTGATTATACGCTTCTTCTAAAGTCACTTTATCTTGATTCAAAATTGAAATTTTACCACGAACAGTCGAATCGACTATAAAGCGTGTACCCGACTCTTTGGCATAATGCTCAATGATCATAGGAATTTCTTCGTTAACGAAATTCATTTTAATTTTATCTGCGGCTAAAACAAAATTTATAGATAAAGTGACAAGTGAAAATAATATTTTTTTCATAAAAAATCTCCGGTGAGAGTAACTGAGAGTTAAATCTCTCACACAGAAATTAGACAAGACATCATTTGAAGTCAAAAATTAGACCAAGTGAAAATAAAAACTAGACCAACAAATGGCGTTATTTTTTCTTGCCTTGATTGGCAACCGTTTCCATTGCTTTAGCAACTTCATCTGCATCGCCGATAAATTTTTTCGACACAACTTGTAATTGATTATCAAGCTCATACATCATCGGAATACCAGTTGGCATATTCACTTCCATGATTTGTTCTGGTGACATTTTCTCTAGATGTTGAATCAAAGCACGTAAAGAATTACCATGAGCCACGATTAAAACATTTTTGCCGCTCAGGATATCTTTCGCAATTCTGTCATTCCACAACGGAAGTACGCGAGCCACAGTATCTTTAAGCGATTCACCTGATGGTAAAATTTCAGGATTAACATTTTTATAACGTTTATCATAAATTGGATGCTCAGGATTATTTTTGTCCATCATCGGCGGAGGCGTATCATAACTGCGACGCCAAATTTTAACTTGATCTTCACCATGCTTTGCTGCTGTTTCTGATTTATCTAAACCCTGCAATCCACCATAGTGTCGCTCATTTAATCGCCACTCTTTTGAAACAGGTAGCCAATTTAAATTCATTTCATCTAATATGAAATTCAAAGTCTTGATTGCGCGTGTCAACGAACTTGTGTACGCCAGATCAAAGTCGAATTTTTGCTCTAGTAAAGATTTGCCAGCTTTTTGCGCTTCAGCACGACCTTTTTCAGATAAATCGACGTCTTTCCAGCCTGTAAAACGATTTTCTTGATTCCAAACAGACTCTCCGTGACGAACGATGACTAATTTATGATGACCAATATTTTGTGACTTAGACATGAGTCTTCCCTCTCGTAAAATTTGGTACAGTTTGCGCGATAAATGTGACACAATCAAGAGCGAAAATTTATCAACTACGGGGGGATCATGAACCACTTAAATTTGGAATATTTAGAATCACTTTATAAGCAGTTCAAAACAGCTCCAGACTCTGTCGAGCTTGAATGGAAACGCTTTTTCGAAGGCGTCGAGTTCGGACAAGATGGCGGCTTTGGTTTATCAGAAAAAGAATTAGACGTTTATCATTTGATTACAGCTTACAGAAATTACGGTCACTACGAAGCAGACCTCGATCCTTTGACAAATGCACCAGCACCTAGCGATCAATTAAGACTCAATAAATTTAATTTATCTGATAAAGATCTTGATTCAACTTTTCAAATTGGATCAATTATCGGCAAACCAAATGCTAAATTACGCGATATTATCGCTCATCTAAAATCAGTCTACTGCGGCAAGCTCACAGTACAATGCGCAGAAGCTTTTCCTGATGTTCGCAATTGGTTTATCAAAGAATTCGAACAAGCAACTCCATCATTTAAACTAGCTGCTGACTACAAAAAAGAAATTCTTAAATCTGTGACTAAAGCTGAAAGTTTAGAAAAGTTCATTCACACTCGCTATGTTGGAACTAAGCGTTTCTCTGTCGAAGGTGGCGATGCAACACTTCCTATGCTTGACCATCTTGTCAATAAAGGTGCTGAACTTAAAGTAGAAGAAGTTGTTTTAGGTATGGCCCACCGTGGTCGCGTTAATGTGTTAGCTAATTTCATGGGTAAAGATATCGCTGCGATGTTTGCTGATTTTAACGGCCCAACAGAAACAGAATCACCAATCGAAGATTATGATGGCGATGTTAAATATCACTTAGGTTATACTAAAACTAAAGACACAGCTCACGGTAAAGTTGAATGTCATTTGGCATTCAACCCTTCACACCTTGAAGCCGTTAATCCAGTTGTGTTAGGTATGGCTCGCGCTGCTCAAAGAAAACGTAACGATACAGAAAAACGTAAAAAAGTTTTACCAATCATTATTCACGGTGATGCGGCTTTTGCGGGCCAAGGTGTTGTTCTCGAAACATTACAAATGGCACACGTACGTGGTTATGCTGTTGGCGGAACAGTTCACTTAGTTATTGATAACCAAGTTGGCTTTACAACTAATCCCGAAAACTCTCGTTCGGCTCATTACTCAACTGATGTTGCAAAAGTTTTAGCGATACCCGTTTTACACTGTAATGGTGATGATGTTGAATCTTGTGTTCGCGCTATGGATATAGCTGTTCGTTACCGCCAAGAGTGGGGCCGTGATATTGTAATCAATTTATCATGCTACAGACGCTTTGGTCACAACGAAGGTGATGAACCTGCTTACACACAACCATTGATGTATGACATTATTCGCAAACACCCAACGTTACGTGAGATTTACGCAAAACAATTAGTTCAAGGCAATGTTTGTGATCAAAATTTTACAGACAGTCTTATGAACGACCGTATGGCTGAGTTACAAAAGATATACGAACAAGCCAAAGCACAAGCTCCTAAAGTTAAAGTTTTTAAATTTGAAAATGCATGGGCAGGTCTTAAAAAAGGAGTTGCCGTAGATTTTGAAAAACCAACAAACACTTCTGTTGATTTAGCAGCTCTACAACAAATCGGACAAAAAATTGCAGAAATTCCAGCTGGATTTAATTTACATCCGAAATTAACTAAATTAATCGAAACACGCAAAAACCAAGCAGCTAATAAAGAAGGTTGCGATTGGGGTATGGCTGAACTATTAGCTTACGGAAGTTTGTTAAATGAAAACACTTCAGTGCGTTTAACAGGACAAGATTGTGTGCGTGGAACTTTCACTCACCGTCATGCGGGTTTTTACGATGTTAAAACAAACGAAGCTTATTTTCCGTTAAAACAATTAAACTCAGGCAAAACAAATTTCTGCGTATACGATTCAATTTTATCTGAATATGCAGTTTTAGGTTTTGAATATGGTAATTCAATCACTGATCCATCATTTTTGACGATGTGGGAAGCTCAGTTCGGTGATTTTGCGAATGGCGCCCAAATCATGATTGATCAATTTATTGCAGCCGGTGAATCAAAATGGCAACAAATGTCTGGTCTTGTGATGTTGTTACCACACGGTTACGAAGGTCAAGGCCCTGAACACTCGTCAGCACGTTTAGAAAGATTTTTACAGTTGTGCGCTCAAAGCAATATGACTGTGGCTAATTTAACAACTCCAGCACAGATATTTCATGCTTTACGTCGCCAAGTTAAACGCGATTTTAGAAAGCCTTTAGTCATCATGTCTCCGAAATCATTGTTACGTCACCCAAGAGCCACGAGTATGATTTCTGAATTAGCTCAAGGCACATTTCAAGAAGTTATTGCCGACACATTATTAGCTGATAATTCTAAAGTTGAAAAAATCGTTTTTGTATCTGGTAAATTGTATTACGAATTACTTGAACAACGTGAAAAACTAAACGATCAAAAAACAGCTTTGGTTCGTTTAGAGCAAATTTCTCCGTTTCCACATTGGAAAATTAAAGAAATTTTCAAAATGTATCCAAACGCTAAAAAAGTTATTTGGGCTCAAGAAGAACCGCAAAATATGGGAGCATTCACATATGTCTACTTTAAGTTTGCGCATATCTTGAATGAGATTAACTCAAAAGCACAATTTGGTTATATCGGGCGCCCTGATCGCGCATCTCCGGCAACTGGTTCGATTTACAGACACAAAGTCGAACAACAAGAAATCGTAGACAAAGTTTTTAAAGTTTAAGTTTAAATAAGAAATCGAGGATAAAATGAAATTAGATGTAAAAGTACCTGCCGTTGGTGAATCAGTTACAGAAGCTATCATCGGAAGCTGGACAAAAAAATCTGGCGAATTTGTAAAAATGAATGAAGTTTTAATGTTATTAGAAACAGATAAAGCTTCAGTTGAAGTTGTCGCTGAAAAAGATGGTGTTTTAAATATTATCACTCAAGCTGGTGAAACAGTTGCAATCGGAGCTGTTGTTGGTTCAATTGACACTGACGCAAAACCAACTGCAAGTGCTGCTGCTACTCCTGCTGCTGCGACAACACCTGCGCAAGCTGCTCCCGCTGCTGCTGCTAACGGTGGCCGAGCAACGCATCCTGAATTACAAGCTCATCAATCGCCAGCAGTTCAACGCATCGTTAACGAAAAAGGTCTCGATGCTTCGCAAGTTCAAGGCACTGGTCTTGGTGGCAGACTCACTAAAGGTGATGTTTTGAACGCACAACCAACACCGCAACAAGCGGCTACGCCAGCTCCTGCTGCTGCTAAGTCTACACCTGCACCAGTTGCTCCAGCTGTACGTGGTCCTTCTAAACAAGGCGACATCAAACGTGTGCCGATGACTAACATTCGCAAAAAAATTGCTGAGCGTTTAGTTCAAGCTCAGCACAATGCTGCCTTGCTTACGACTTTTAACGAAATTGATATGAGCAAAGTCATCGAGATTCGTAACAAGTACAAAGATAAATTCAAAGAAAAATATGGCGTTAATTTAGGTTTCAATGGTTTTTTTGTTAAAGCTGCAATCGAGGCTTTAAAAGCATTACCTGCAGTGAATGCTTGGATCGATGGTACTGAAGTTGAATATCACAACTACTACAATATCGGTATCGCTGTATCAACTGAGCGTGGCTTAATGGTTCCTGTGATTAAAGATGCCGACAACTTAACTGTTGCTGGTATCGAATTAGCTATTCGTGATCTAGCACTTAAAGGCCGTGATGGTAAAATTACTCCAGATGATTTAACTGGCGGAACTTTCTCAATCACTAATGGTGGCGTATTTGGTTCGTTATTATCGACACCGATTTTAAATGCTCCGCAAAGTGCGATTTTAGGTTTACATAAAATCGAAGATCGTCCGGTTGCTATCAACGGTAAAGTTGAAGTTCGCCCTATGATGTATGTTGCTTTAACATATGATCATAGAATTATTGACGGAAAAGAAGCTGTTACATTCTTAGTAAAAATCAAAGAAGGCGTTGAAGATCCTGAAAGATTGTTACTTGAAGTTTAATTTTTAAAAGAAAGATACATCATGGAAAATTTTGATTTAATCGTTATAGGTTCTGGCCCCGGTGGATACGTTGGGGCAATTCGCGCAGCTCAATTAGGTTTAAAAACAGCTGTGATTGAAAAAGAAAAAACTTTAGGTGGCACATGCTTAAACGTTGGATGTATTCCTTCTAAAGCTTTATTACAAAGCTCTGAATACTACCACGAAGCAGTTCACGATTTTGATAAACATGGTATTCAATTTAGCGATGTTAAAATCAATCTCGATGGCATGATGGCTCGTAAAAACAAAATCGTCAGTGACTTAACAGGTGGTATCGATTTTTTATTTAAGAAAAATAAAATCACTCGCATCAACGGTTTTGGCAAAATCACTTCGGCAAATAGTGTTGAAGTAACACTTTCTGAAGGTGGCGCCAAACAAACTCTTGGCGCGAAACACATTATGATTGCAACAGGGTCTATACCTGTTGAATTACCTTTTCTTAAATATGATGAGAAAAAAATTGTTTCATCAACAGGCGCACTAGCTTTAGATAGTATTCCTAAAGAATTGCTTGTTGTTGGTGGTGGCGTTATTGGATTAGAAATGGGATCTGTTTGGGCCCGCTTAGGATCAAAAGTTACAGTGATCGAATTTGCTGATAAAATCTGTAGCATGATGGACCAAGATGCCATGACAGTATTACAGCGTTCTATGAAAAAAATGGGTGTTACATTTATGACTTCAACGAAAGTGACTGGTTCACGCTCTGTTGGTGGTCGTGTTGAATTAGATTACGAATCACTTAAAGATGGCTCAAAAGCATCAATCGCTGGTGATGTGGTTTTAGTTTCAACTGGTCGTAAACCATTTACAGATGGACTAGGTTTAGAATCTGTTGGTGTTGAAAAAGACGATCGTGGACGCATTAAAACAAATGCTCATTACCAAACAAATGTTCCAAACATTTATGCTATTGGTGATGTTATTGTTGGTCCGATGTTAGCCCACAAAGCCGAAGAAGAAGGTGTTGCCGTTGCTGAAATCATCGTTAATGGCCATGGACATGTGAATTACAACACAGTCCCATCTGTGATTTACACTCATCCTGAAGTCGCATCTGTTGGAATGACAGAAGACGAAGCCAAAGCCAAAGGTCATGAGATCAATGTCGGTAAATTTTTATTTGCAGCTAACGGACGAGCTAAAGCCAAAGGCTCTACTGACGGATTTGTTAAAATTATCGCTGATAAAACAACAGATCGCATCTTAGGCGGCCACATTGTCGGAGCTAGTGCATCTGAATTACTTGGCGAAATCGTAGTCGCTATGGAATTCGGTGGCTCAAGTGAAGATCTTGCGAGATCATTTCACTCTCATCCAACAATGAGTGAAGTTATTCGTGAAGCAGCTCTTGCTGTTGATAAACGTCAACGCCAAGGCTAAGGTAAGGCTAAGTTATCATTTTATAATTATCATTAAAATAAAAAAGCCTCATTAATAGTAATGAGGCTTTTTTATTTAATCATGTATTGACTAGAAATATTTTTACATTTTAAAGATATTAATAATCACGCTATCTGTAGCTGTTACAGTCTCAACTTTGGCTTTTAATTCGTACACATTTCCAGAACCATCAGAAACTGAAAATGTAAAAACTCTCATTGAGCCTAAATTTGATATTGATCTCGATTTTTCTGTAAGATCAAAAATCTCACCCTTGCCGTTGAAATATTTTTTCAGAGCTAATTTGGCCACAAGCATGCCCTCGCTGATTTCTGGTTTAACATCAGCTTTTTCAATTACTGAATTGTTTGTTACCTCTTTATCAACTACTGAATCTTCTGCATATGAGATTTGACTTAATAGTAAAGATCCAACCAATAAAGCTCCTGTAAGTAATTTCATAAATACTCTCTTTCTTGTGACTTTACACAATTATATTTTCATCTTAGTTTTCTTATGAAATTTAATTGCAATCGACAAGCCAGATTAGATACAAATAGGTTTACTCTAATAGCTGTAGTAACAAAAATAGTAATCTTAATGTATATGAATTTACCACTCAGAGGTCTCATTCTGAGATTTGTGGGTTATCCACATTAGTTTGTCACAGGAGTCATCCATTGAAGAGCATACTTGTGATTTAAGTATCCAAACTTTTGCATGATTTTAAGTGCAAAGTAAGCCATATCTTTATAACCAAATGCCACCCATTTTAATGTTTTAATTCCACGATTAATTCCTTCAACTACGCTCGTCGTAAATCGATGACTAAAATAATTCCAGAACTCTTGTGACTCTCGAAGATGCATAAAGTATTTCATCATCTC